>CXWK01030201.1_pt1 | contig 131272 bp, 113 predicted proteins | sample 590851 | NCBI WGS metagenome assembly CXWK01 (sample SAMEA3498364, study PRJEB10139) | wastewater metagenome | biome: wastewater treatment plant; material: activated sludge | place: Denmark | collected 2014-08-01
GCGATGAGAATGTCGAGACCACGCAAATAAAACGCGCGCCAGGACTCCAAAATGTCTCGAGATTCGCTCGTGCCGACAGGGTCGATAAATACTTGTTTTGCAAAATCGATGTAACGAGTTGAAGCTTCCTGACCGGAGTAGAGCGGTGTGTCCTGAATTGCTTTTGCAACGAGCATAGAAACACCTTCGACGAAAATTGTCGCCGTGCCGCAGTCGCCGATGGATTTATGACCATAGCCGACGTAGAAATTTGCCATGAAATTCTCTGGCCCTTTGGCAGCGAGAACCTTCAAATGGCTGCGGATACCACCGATCGAGCGGGAATGGAGTGCTTGGAGCATGGCCTCTGACTCTGGACCGATGCTTGCGCCTGTGTTCAAAACCAAAACAAAACCGCCATTTTTGAGCGGTATTTCTGTGTGCTGTATTGATTCAAGTGGATTCATGTTGTTTGGGTAGCGATTTGTTTGTAAATGTGTGACCCTTATTCTACTATAGGTTCAATATCATCGATGAAAGATAAAGAAATCTGCGAAACTCATTAAGTCCGAATCCGCTCGACAGAAAAAAGTCATCAATCTTATCGCCTCTGAGAATTATGTGTCCGACGATGTGCTCGAAGCGCTCGGTTCGAAACTTACAAATAAATACGCAGAAGGATATCCAGGTAAACGCTACTATGGAGGTAATGAAGTGTCGGACAAAGTAGAAAGTTTGTGCAAAACGCGCGCGCTGAAACTTTTTGGTCTTTCTGCAAAAGATTGGCATGTGAATGCGCAGGCATTGTCGGGCTCGCCGGCAAACTTGGCCGTGTATGTCGCACTCGTATCTCCGCACGGAAAAATTATGGGTATGAGTCTCGACCAGGGCGGGCATTTGACCCATGGGCATAAGGTTTCTGCTACAGGAAAATTTTGGAATCAGATTCCATACGGTGTCGATCCAAACACCGAAGTTTTGAATTACGATGAGGTGCGCAAAATCGCGATGGAGCATAAACCAAACATTATTGTTGCTGGTTTCACCGCATATCCGCGCTCGATTGATTTCAAAAAGTTTCGTGAGATTGCCAATGCGTGCGGCGCGTTTCTCATGGTCGACATGTCGCACGTAGCGGGACTTGTGGCGGGTAAGGCGTATCCAAACCCATTTATATATGCAGATGTTGTGACAACAACAGTGCATAAAACACTTCGCGGCCCGCGTTCAGCCCTTATTTTTGCTCGCAAAGATGCTCGTGAGCTCGACAAAAAAATCGACAAGGCAATTTTCCCTGGTCTTCAGGGTGGTCCTCATTTAAATCAAATCGCTGCGGTGGCAGTGGCACTCAAAGAAGCTTCGACACCTGCGTTCAAAAAGTACGCAGCACAAGTGGTAAAAAACGCCGCCGCTCTTTCAGGCGAACTCAAACGTCTCGGTTGGAAAATTATTTCTGGTGGTACGGACACGCATTTGATCCTCGTGGATACCTGGATGAAAGGAAAGGGGATCTCTGGCGCCGAGGCAAGCGACCGGCTCGAAAAAGCAGGGATTATTGTCAACAAAAATACAATTCCTTACGAAACTCGCTCGGCGTTTGATCCATCCGGAATTCGCCTTGGCACTGCTGCAGAAACAACGCTCGGCAAAAAAGAAAAAGACATGATCGCAATTGCGCGAAAGATCGACAAAATTCTTATTAAGAAAAAACGAAAAGACGAATTTGTTTCGTGATAGAATTCTGGCTATATGAAAATTTTTAAAAATAAAACTTTATCATCTGTTCTCTTACTGATTGCGGTATGTGTCATAGCAGCGACCGGTATTTATTTTTTTATCAATAAAAACGGTGACAGTCAGACAAGTCAGGAAAATGTAAGTAGTTATCAAGAAAAACCAGTATCTCAGGCTGCTAGTGTGGAGGTTCCTGCTTCTTGGAAAACCTTCTCAGATTCTGCGTATGGTTTTACTGTTAAATATCCGCCTGATTGGACTATACACAGTGATAGTTCGCCACATAATAAAAAGGAGGCGGTAGTTACATTTTTCAGCCCTGTGCACACCGATTTGTTCGGAACTCAAGATGCATATTATTTTCTTTCAATTAGTTTGACTGAGGATGGAGTTAAGGCGATCTCGTCGTTAGGTGCCGGTTTTTATCTTGCGCATTCTGGTGGTGAAACAATCCAACTCGACCAGTCGATCATAGGCGCAACAGAAGAATATCGTGCAGCGCAGCTCATATTTGCATCGCTTGTTACAAATTAGTATTTATGTGTGGAAGTTTTTTCAGACTTGGTTTAATAAATTGAATGAAAAAAGGCAAACTCATCGTCATTGACGGTATCGACGGTTCGGGCAAAGCGACACAGGTACGACTTTTGGCCGCTCGACTCAAAAAGGATAAGGTAAAAATCAAAACCATCGACTTTCCGCGTTACGAGGAAAACTTTTTCGGCGGTTTGATCGGGCAATATCTTTCTGGTATGTATGGCGACTTCATTCAGGTTGCGCCGCGTCTTGCGTCGATTCTCTATGCAGCTGATCGTTTTGAATCAAGCAAAAAGATTCGCAGTTGGCTCGACCAGGGCTACACCGTGGTTGCAGACCGCTATGTAAGCGCAAACCAAATTCATCAGGGTGGCAAAATTGCTGATGCAAAACAGCGCCGTGAATTTCTTGCTTGGCTCGACAAAATGGAACATGGTGTGTTTGGAATTCCGCGACCTGACCTCGTGATCTATCTCGACGTGCCGTTTGAAGTCAGCAAAGAGTGGTTGCAGAAAAAAGTCGCTCAGGCGAAAAAAGTGTACCTCAAAGATGGTCGTCGCGACGTTGCCGAAGACAACTTGCTTCATCTCGAGCATTCTCGCAATGGCGCGCTCGAACTCGCTCGCACCAACAAAAATTGGGTGAAAGTCCAGTGCTGTCAGGAACTGGTCTGTATGCTGCCCGAAGGTGTGCACGAAGAGGTCTACAAAATTGCAAAAAAGCGCTTGGGACTTAAATCGGGTAAATAGTCGCTGGTATAAAGACTCGGGGCACAATGAGTGGTATAGTTTCCGTATATGGAAAATCCACATCAAAAATTTATCGTTCCAATTTTAATAGGCGTTGTTGTTTTGGTTCTTGCGGCTGGGGGATATTTGTATACAAAAAATAAGTCATCAGAAAACAGTTCTGTTCAAAGCACACAGTCTGAGAACAAAAATCAAAACATCGCGCCTGTTTCTGGTACCGATGATTGGCTCACATACACAAACACCGAGTACGGCTTTGAATTTAAGTATCCGAAGGATTTGTTTTTAACGGGTGGTAATTATTTTTACTTTGGTAAAGGTGTGGCTGGTAGTGACCAAAGAGGTTTTCGTATCACAGTTTCTGAGTGTGTGGGTGTTTGGTCCAATTGTACTCAGAGTATAAATAACAAAAACGCAAATCGCCTTGATATCATGGTCGTTCCTAAAAGTACAGCAATCGAGAACTACACAACAGATCAAAACGCAATATTTGCAGAGAATGACAAATACTTTTTCAAGTTCACTGGTTACGGTACACCAAACGAATTTATTAAAAGAACTCACGCCACCTTTCGATCAATTCCGATTACCGACAGAGCTATTTCTCAGGAATGGGTAACGTATAAAAATGAAACCTATGGTTTTGAGTTCAAATACCCAGAGTATTTTGGAACATTTAGGTCAAATATATACATGTGGGCTTCAAATGACTCTACTCGAAATGTTTTTCCTTACACAGAAGTTGCTGAGAATTTTCCATTACCATCCAAAAGAACCTTCATTGGTTTTGGTGTTAAGTTGGTTGGAACTGAATATCACAATTCACTAAGGAATCAATTTCGCTCTGGAGTTAATGTTGCCGCAGGTGAAAAGGTTTTTGATAACGGATATACCCAGACATATTTTGATTATGTAGACAAGCAGCAATTCTATACTTTTGGCGAGAACGGACAAAAAAAGTATTTAGAAAAAAAATATGTAAATGGTAACTTGTATGTCTGTGATTCTTCTGGTGAAGGAAGTGATGAGGGGTGGGGTGTTGAAGTTGGGTGTGTGATTTATAATCAAAAACACGACTACCTTCTAAAGATTGGCATACCACTTTCTACTAATTATTCATATATTCAACCGGAACTTGAGCCTGCGGGTGAAAGTTCTCCTGCTCTAGAAAAGATTCTTTCGAGCCTAAAGTTTACTAAGTAGTTCGAGTGATTCTTTGGAACATGTCACTCCCGCTCAAAATCATCCGACTCGACAAAGATTTGCCGATGCCAAAATATGCATTGCCTGGTGATGCGTGTTTCGACCTTTTTTCTAGTGAGCGGGTGGTTCTCGGGCCTGGCGAGCGTGCACAGGTAAAGACCGGTCTCAAAATGGAAATTCCAGAGGGTTATGTAGGTTTTATTTGGGACAAAAGCGGACTTTCGCACAAAGCGGGGCTCAAAACCCTTGGTGGTGTGGTGGATTCTGGCTATCGCGGTGAGGTGATGGTCGGTATGGTCAATCTTTCCAAGGAGCCGTACGTTTTTGAAAAAGGCAATAAGGTTGCACAAATGTCTATTCAAAAGCGGGAAGATGTGAGTATTATTGAAGTTGACACACTTTCGGATACTGCTCGCGGCGACGGAGGGTTCGGTAGTACGGGCAAATAGATACAGGCGATATGCTTAATTTTTTAAAATTTTTCTCAAAACATAGTCCTCACAAGTACGCAGAGTCAAAAACAGACCTGGCGCGTGCGGTTATTTTGTCTGAACTCAAGAAACTTTCGATTCATGCCGAAGCTTCCGATATTGATTTTCCAAAAAGTTTGTCTCATGGCGACTTCTCTTATTTCGTGAGAGATGCAGGTATGGATCTATCGAAGCTTCCGATTGCAAACATTTCACATCCATATATTGAGAAAGTTGTCGTGCTTGGGCGCTTCATTAATTTTTATTTGTCGAAACAGTTTTTTGCTGATTGCATTGAGGGTGTGATTGCTTCGGGTGACGATTTCGGTCAGAACAATTTTTTTGCAAAGAAGCGGGTGATTGCTGAGTACACTGATCCGAATCCGTTTAAGCAGTTTCATATCGGGCATTTGATGTCGAATTCTGTTGGTGAAACAATTTCGCGCCTTATCGCCGCTGGCGGAGCAGATGTAACCCGCGCCAACTACCAAGGTGACGTAGGCCCGCATGTAGCAAAGGGAATTTGGGGCATACAAAAATTCCTTAGAGAAAATCAGAGTGAACAGAATATTTTTTCTGATTCAATTTTACTGAGTACCAAAACCGAGTTTCTTGGCCGTGCGTATGTTGTTGGTTCAAATGCGTACGAAGACGATGTGTCTGCAAAAACCGAAATCGATGCGATCAACAAAAAGATTTACGAAAGAAGTGATGTAGAAATAAACCGACTCTATGACTGGGGTAGAAAGGTGAGCCTCGAACATTTTGAAGAAATATACAAAAAACTTGGTACTAAGTTCGATCTCTACTTTTTTGAAAGTGAATCTGCTCCAGTTGGTATGTTTGCTGTGGAGGAACTTACGAAAAAGGGAATTTTGGAAAAAAGTGACGGCGCCATCGTGTTCAAGGGAGAAAAATATGGTTTGCATACCCGCGTGTTCGTGAATTCAAAGGGTTTACCAACATACGAAACCAAAGAGCTCGGCCTCTCCAAAATGAAATTCGACAGGAGGGACTGGGATCAGTCGATTGTGGTCACTGCGAGCGAGCAAACTGATTATTTTTCCGTGCTCCTCAAGGTGCTTGAGTTCTATGATCATCGCGCAGCGAACCGCACCAAACACGTCACTCACGGCATGCTTCGTTTTGCCGAGGGCAAAATGTCTTCTCGAAAAGGAAACGTGATCACTGGCGAGTCGCTCATTGCTGATGTCGAAGCGCTCGTGGAGGAAAAAATGAAAGACCGCGACATTCCTGCTGCAGAAAAGGCTGCGGTGGTCACCGACGTTGCGATTGCGGCGATAAAATATTCTGTCCTCAAACAAGCACCCGGCCGAGACATTATTTATGATTTCGAAAAGTCACTTTCGTTTGAAGGTGATTCTGGTCCGTATCTTCAATACACTCATGCACGCGCATGCTCCGTGCTCCGCAAAGCGGGTGAGCAGGGTATTAGCGCTCAAATAAAAAGTGGCACTCAGAACGAAACAATTGGCGACCTTGAGCGACTGATTTCACGTTTTCCAGACGCTGTTCTGCGCGCCCAAAAAGATTTTGCGCCACAGCTCATCACGACATACCTCACAAACCTTGCGGCCGCATTCAACAGTTACTACGGCAACAACATTATTCTTGATGAAAAAAATAAGACACAAAGTGCGTACCGTGTCGCGCTCACTGAAGCGGTGAAAATTACCCTTGCAAACGGACTCAACCTCCTCGGAATCCGTGCCCCAGAGCGGATGTAGGCTTGTGCTAATATGTTCCCAGGTAAAAGCTCTTTGTGTTGAAGAAAGGAGGTCAACATGGATCGCGAAGATACGAAGACCCAACCAGCGTTTCCGTTGAGGCCTCTGCCCACGCCTCTGCCAAAGCCCTCGCTTGACCCCGCGGTGGAGACGGGGATCGAGGAGCTCGCGAAGCTTTTCTCAGAATGCTTAACAGAAGAGCGGCTTAAGGCAATTCTTGTAATGTTTGCCGAGGGCAATGAAATTACTCCGCACAACATAGAATCTTTAATTTTAGAGCACAAGGCGGGGATGACCGGAATCGACCGTGTTGTGACAGATTGTCTTCGAGAATGGGCAAAGCACCACTAACCCCAGCATGCGGCCGGGGTTTTTCTTTACCTGCATTTCGGGCGTAGTTTTGCCAAACGAGTCCAAAACCGCTACTATAGTCACAACTATGGCTGATATCCATAAAAAAACTCCAAAAACCGCTGGTGCGAAAAGTGATGGCGCGCAGAAAACCGCCGAAAAAAGTCCGGTGGCGCTCGCCGAAGAGAAAGTCCTCCAGTTCTGGCGTGAGAAAGATATTTTTCAAAAAACTTTAAAAAAGCCATCGCCCGGTGGTGATTATGTGTTTTATGACGGTCCGCCGTTTGCGACTGGATTGCCACATTATGGCCACATTTTGATTAGTGCGATCAAAGACGCCGTGCCGCGATACCAAACAATGCGCGGTAAGCATGTTGAGCGACGCTGGGGTTGGGATTGTCACGGTTTGCCGATCGAAAACATTGTCGAAAAAGACCTCAAGGTTTCTGGTAAAAAGGAAATCGAAGAGCTCGGTATCGATCGCTTCAACGAATATGCTCGAAGCAAAGTGCTCGACTATGCTGACCATTGGCGCAGCACTATCGAGCGCATGGGTCGCTGGGTTGACTACGACGGCGCGTACATGACGATGAACAACTCGTTCATTGAGTCTGTGTGGTGGTCGCTCAAAAATATTTGGGACAAAAAACTCATTTACGAAGGCGTGCGCGTGTTGCCGTACTGTCCACGTTGCGAAACTCCGATTTCAAATTCTGAAATCGCAATGGATAACAGTTACAAAGACATCACTGACATTTCGGTGTACGTAAAGCTTGCTGTAGAAAATGAGCCACGTACATACCTTATCGTGTGGACAACAACACCATGGACGCTGCCGGGCAACACTGCTGCTGCGGTGAACCCTGATCTCGACTATGTGATTGTAAAAGTCGGCGGAGAAAACGGCGAATATTATATCGTTGCCAAAGAAAAAACTGGAATTTTCAAAGACGGTTTTGAGCTTGTTGAAGAAATGAAGGGAAGCGCTCTCGTTGGCAAAAAATACACACCACCGTTTGATTATTTTTTGAACAAAGATCTGCCAAACAAAGAAAATGCATGGAAGGTGTACGCTGCGCCGTACGTCACTGCCGAAGCTGGTTCGGGTATTGTGCATTTGGCTCCTGCATATGGTGAGGAAGACATGCTGCTTGCAAAGGAGCACAATATACCGTTTGTTCGACATGTTGGCACGGATGGAAAGTTCACTGCCGATGTTGCCGACTTTGCAGGCATAAAAGTAAAACCAAAAGAAGATCATCAGTCAGGAGATGTTGCGATAATCAAAGCGCTTGCTGCTCATGGCACTTTGTTTGCAAAAGAAAAGATCGTGCATTCGTATCCGCACTGTCATCGCTGCGAGACTCCACTTTACTACTTTGCGTTGCCGTCATGGTTTATTAAGATCAGCGATGTAAAGAAAGATCTTATTCGTTTGAATGAAGACATTAGTTGGTCACCAGAACATTTGAAGCGCGGTCGTTTTGGTAAAAGTGTTGAAGGCGCGCCCGACTGGAATATTTCTCGAAACCGTTTTTGGGCATCGCCATTGCCGTTTTGGCGCTGTGAAAAATGTGACAAAACAGAATGTATCGGTTCCGTTGCTGACATTGCTGCACGTATGCCTGCAAAAAATGAATACTATGTCATGCGGCACGGTGAAGCGGAGTTTAACCTCACGGATACGATTAGCTATTCTCCACGTGACAACAACAGTCTGACCGCAAAAGGAAAGTCAGAGGTTGCGGCAACAGCGGCGAAGCTCAAAGCCGACGGCGTTCAGGTCGATGCAATCTATGCGTCTGACCTTGTCCGTGGACGCGAGACTGCCGAGATCATCGCACACGAGCTCGGTGTGCCAGCAGAGCAGGTTTTCCTCGCACCAGAGATTCGTGAACTTAATGCGGGTCCATACGGCGGCAAAACATGGGAAGCGTATCGCAACACTTTTGCATCTGTTGAGGCTCGATTTGATTCTGCTCAAGTACCAGAGGGTGGCGAAAGTCTTTTGGATGTTCGCGATCGAGCAGTGAAGTTTGTGCAGGATTTGGAAAAGAAACATACTGGTAAAAAAATTCTTATCGTGAGCCACGGTGACACCATTTTCTTTATGCAAAAGGGTGTGAAGGGGCTTTCCAAAAAAGAACTTGTACAGGCATTTATTTCAAAACCCGGCATGATTCCAACGGGCGCATGCGAAAAGCTCGACTACTCGCCACTACCGCTTAACAAAAACTTTGAGCTCGATCTCCATCGTCCATATGTTGATGACATGGTGTTTGTGTGTAGTTGTAACGGTGCAATGAAGCGCATTCCCGAAGTTATCGACTGCTGGTTCGAATCTGGTTCGATGCCGTTTGCTCAGAGTCATTATCCATTTGAACAAAAAGAAAAATTCGAAAAGAATTTTCCGGCGGATTTTGTGTCGGAATACATTGCTCAGACTCGAACATGGTTCTACTACATGCATGCAATCTCAACAATGCTTTTTGAAAAAGCGCCCTTTAAACATGTTCTTACAACAGGAACAGTGTTGGCGGAGGATGGGGAAAAGATGTCGAAGTCAAAAGGAAATTTCCCAGACCCAGCGCTCATTTTCAACAAATACGGTGTCGACGCATTGCGATTTTATTTGCTTGGTTCGCCGCTACTCAAATCTGAAGATTTGAATTTCTCTGAACGTGGGGTTGATGAAGTGTATAAAAAAATTATTTTGCGCCTCAAGAACGTGGTGTCGTTTTATCAAATGTATGCAGCAAACGATCCTGCAGCTGCAGGTACGATTGCAGCACAGGTCACTGCGCCAGAATCAAAAAACATTTTGGATCGATGGATTGTTGAGCGTATAAACATTGTTGTGGCAGAAGTAACCACCGCAATGGAGCAGTATCGACTCGACCATGCACTTTCGCAGATCGATGGTTTTATCGAAGACCTTTCGGTGTGGTATTTGCGCCGTTCACGTGACCGCTTCAAAGACGAAAATCCTGCAGTACGCACCGAAGCGCTTCGGGTGTTCCGCGCAGTGTTGTTTAAGATGTCAAAAACGATGGCGCCGTTTATGCCATTTATTGCTGAAGAAATTTATCGCGCAGTAAATGGTGAAAAGGAAAGCGTGCATCTCGAGGAGTGGCCGACGGCGTGGGTGACACCAGTCGAGGACATGGTGCTTATTTCTGACATGCTCGAAACTCGCCGCGTGGTCAGTCTCGCTCTTGAGGCTCGTGCGAAGGCTGGTATCAAGGTGCGCCAGCCTCTTCGCAAACTCGTTGTTAAATCTTCTGTTTTGAATGATAAGCCTGAACACGTTGCAGTCATTGCTGACGAAACCAACATCAAAGAAATCGCGTTCGATGCTGAACTCGCCGATGAAGTCGCGCTCGATACAGAAATCACCGCCGAACTCCGTGAGGAAGGGAATCTTCGTGAGCTCGTGCGTTTTGTGCAAGAACTCCGCAAAAAAACCGGCCTTACTCCGGGTGAGCTTGCCGTGCTCGAATACGAGGCCGACTCGGATGGCAAAGAATTCATTACTCGATTCGAAGCAGAAATCAAAAAGGCCGCACTCCTTTCTGCAATTACGCTTACAAAAGTCGACAACAAGGACGGTAAGATCGAGATTGATAATGCGAAGTTTGAGTTTAAAGTAAGTAAGTAGCTAATTTCAGTTCGAAGAATTTGGCCTACCATATCTACAACACGCCAGGGTTCGTTTTGGGTGGCACACCATCAGGGGAATCGAGCCGCTTTATTTTTATTTTTACTCGTGACCTCGGGCTTGTGGGTGCACATGCACAGAATACGCGTCACACATCGTCAAAGCTTCGATACGCACTTGATTCGCCTGCGCGCTCGCACGTTTCTTTGGTTCGTGGCAAAAACATGTGGCGCCTCGTAAGCGCGGTTCCCGAAACTCGGTTCGTAACTTTTTTCAAGAATGAACCAGAAAAGCTTGCACTCGTAGCGCGTATTTTTTCTTTACTTAAAAAACTTTTGCCGGGAGAAGATGCTGATCCGCAACTTTTTGTTTTAGTTGATTCGTTTCTAGAATTTTTGAACACTACGGCGTTTGGTCCGGGCAGTGCGGGGGACATAGAAATGAAAGACGCAGAAGCGGTGCTCGTGCTCCGAATGCTTCACCGTTTGGGTTATATTCCCGACACAGATCTTGCGCGGCAGTTTGCGCATAGTTCCGACTGGACAGTAGCAGCTATTGCTGCAATGAAGTCGCGAAGAAAAGAAGCGGTGGGTGTCATTAACGAATCTTTAAAGGCAACGGATTTGTAGAAGGGGGTTTTTCTTTGCATGATATACTTTTTCAATATGGCATTTGAACCAAATGACGAGAAAATAAATGATCTCGAGCGGGATTTGTATTCTCGCGATGCTGCGCCTATTACTACCCGAAAGGAGACTCAGGAAACAGAGCGTGCGGGTTTTATAAAACAACAAACCAAGGACGAGAAGCTTATTCAGTATGGCTGGAAACAAGACGATGCAGTGCTTACGCAAGACGTTGAGGAGGTAAAAGAGCGCGGACAAAAGGGTTCATTTGCAACCAAAATTTTCTTGGCATCTGTGCTTTTCTTTGTTGTTGCTGCTGGTATCGCTGCATACATTATTCTTGGTGGGTTTAATGTGATTTCTTCAAAAAACGTTGATGTTTCGATTCAGGGACTTGTGGCTGTCGAAGCGGGAGAGACAACATCATTCGACATTATTGTAAAAAACAACAACAACGTAGCGATCGAGTCCGGTACGATGTATGTCGAGTATCCAGACGGTACACGCCAGGCAACAGACGTAACTCAGGACTTGGTGCGAGATCAGTTCGTTCTTGAGCCGATTTCTGCCGGGAATATGTTTACGGCCACCGTGCGACCAGTATTTTTTGGTGAAAAGGACAGTGTGAAGCAGATCAAAGTAATGCTTGATTACAAAGCACGCGGATCGAATGCTTCATTTTCAAAAGAAAAAACGTTCGATATTACGATTAAATCTTCTCCGGTTGTTATGACTGTTGATGTGCCTCAAGAGGTGAATGCGGGGCAAGATATTACACTTACGCTCGACGTCGCCTCAAATTCTAATACGCTTATCCGTGACCTTATGGTGCGTGCCGAGTATCCATTTGGGTTTACATTCGTGAGCGCTACACCAGAGCCGCTTTTTGATACCAATGTGTGGCGGATCGGAGATCTGAATCCGAGTGGCAAACACACAATAAAGATTAGGGGACGCATGGATGGACAGAACGAAGAAGAGCGCACATTCCGATTTTCAACTGGCACAAAAAGCCCCACAGACGATAAGCAACTTGCCGTTACGTATATTACCGAGCAGGCTTCACTTGCAATCAAGAAACCATTTATTAGTTTGACGCTCGATCTTGGCAACAAAAGCCAAAACAAAACAATTGTCGCTGGTGAGCGTGTGTCGGGTACATTGTTCTGGTCAAACAACCTGCCGGTTGCGATCAACGATGCGGTGATACAAGTAAAACTTTCTGGAAAGGCGCTTGATCGCAGTCTCGTATCTGGTGGTTTTGGTGGCTATTTCCGTTCAGCAGACAATACAATCAACTGGGACAAAAACTCAGTGCCTCAACTAGCAAGTATTGAACCAGGTGAGAACGGTCAGGTTAATTTTGGTTTCGCTGCGTTGCCGAGCAGTCAGCAGCTTTTGTCTTCTGGTCGCAATATGGATGTGGTGGCGACGGCGCTTGTTACCGGTACTCGAGTACAGTCTGGTGCACCACAGACTATTCGCTCAGAGATTACTGGAACAGCAAAGGTGGGAACAAACCTAGTGATCAATGGCCGCTCAACTCGCACGACAGGCCCGTTTACCAACACGGGTCCAGTGCCGCCACGTGTTGACCAGGAAACTCAGTACACCGTTGTGCTCAATCTTTCAAATTCATTTAATGATGTTGCAAACGCTGTCCTCACCACACAACTACCGCCATACGTGCGCTGGTTGGGCAAAACAAGTCCGCAGTCTGAGCAGGTGACATACGACGAATCGACGCGCCGCGTATCTTGGACTGTACCAGACTTGCGCGCCGGAGTCGGGTACACATCTGCATCGAAGGAGGTTTCGTTTCAGGTTTCTCTTTTGCCAAGCGTCAGTCAAATTGGTAATGTACCTGAACTCACAGGTATGCTCAACGTAAGTGGTACAGATAGATTCACTGGCGCTACGGTAGAGTCATCGAAGCCTGCGCTCTCAACCCGAACCACAGGTGATGCAGGATATACCAATGCAAGTGCAGAGGTTCGACCATAGGCAGATAAATCAGAAATAACGAATATTTATGACAAAGAAAACGAATGAGGTTGGTGCGATGGAGGACATCATTTCGCTTGCAAAGCGTCGTGGTTTTATTTTTCAAGGATCCGAAATATACGGCGGACTTTCTGGTACGTGGGACTACGGCCCGCTCGGGGTTGCGCTCAAGAATAATATAAAAAATCTTTGGTGGAGACGTTTTGTAGAAAATCGTGACGACATGTATGGTGTCGATGCTGCAATTTTGATGAATCAAAAAGTCTGGCAGGCAAGTGGTCACGTTGCAGGGTTTTCTGATCCACTTGTTGAGTGCAGCAAATGCAAAAAGCGTTTTCGAGCCGACCATCTCGAGCAGACTGACCGCGATGCAGGCAAATGTCCTGAATGTGGTGGCAAACTCGGTGAGTCAAAGCAGTTCAACATGATGTTCCAAACTAGTATCGGTGCTGTTCAGGACGAAACATCAGTATCATATCTTCGCCCAGAGACTGCGCAGGGTATGTTTATGAATTACAAAAACATTCTCGACTCGCTACACCCGAAGCTTCCATTCGGTCTTGCTCAGATCGGAAAGGCATTTCGCAATGAGATCGCTCCACGTGATTTTATTTTCCGTTCGCGTGAGTTCGAACAAATGGAAATCGAATATTTTATTCCCGAAACAAGTTGGAAGGATACTTTTGAACATTGGCGCAAAGAAATGGTTGCATGGATGTCAGACATCGGACTCGATGCAAAAAAGATTCATGAGATTGACGTTCCAGACGGGGAGCGAGCCCATTATTCTCGAAAGACTGTTGATTTCGAATATGATTTTCCGTTTGGTCGCAAAGAACTTTACGGTATTGCATACCGCACTGATTTTGATTTGAAAAATCATGCAGCTGCGAGTGGTGTTGACCTTTCATATTTTGATGAAGAAACCAAAGAGCGTTTTGTGCCTCATGTGGTGGAGCCGACATTTGGTCTCGACCGCACCGTGCTCGCCGTGCTTTGTGAAAGCTATTCTGTTGACACAATGGGTGATGAGCCGCGTGCATTTCTCAAACTTTCTCCCGCACTCGCTCCTGTAAAAGTTGCTGTGTTTCCACTTCTTAAAAACAAACCTGGACTTGTCGAGAAGGCTCGAGAAGTGTTTGCTCAGATAAAAAAAGTGGCACCGAACACCGTGTTCGATGACAACGGCAATATCGGCAAACGATATCGCCGCCAAGATGAAATCGGTACACCGTACTGTGTAACCATTGATTTTGATTCGCTCGAAAACAATACATTTACTCTTCGAGATCGCGACTCTGGTGCCCAGAAACGCGTCACCGTTCAGGAAATCATCCAGTTGCTCTAGTTACTCGCTTTGCTTTAGGTTGCGTTAATCTCGAAATTTCGGTATAAATACGCCCAGACTCTGGCTACATGTGTAGTCGGAAGCGTGTTGGTTGGTGACCATCGAGAGAAAGGAGTTCGTGATGGCGCGTACCGTTCAACCGAACAAAAAGAGCCCGCAGAGGGTGCGAGTCTACACTGGCGGAAGGGGTGCCAAGAAGCCCGAGAGTTGGGTTCCGATGGGGCGTTTCGGCAACACCCCGCCGCCTCCGCCACCGCTTCCGGATCTGGGAGTGGATCGTTCGGCTGATCGTCAGGCTGGCATCGACGGTGACTGCACCGGCATCCAGAACGTGTAAGAATCTTTACGATGCAATCTGACCAGGGTAACTAAGTGTTTTTTTGCCCCACTACGGTGGGGCTTTTTCATGCCTATTTTGTTACAATAACCGCCATGAATTTCAAAAAAACAAAACTCAAAAACGGTTTGCGCATTATCATGGTGCCGATGAAAGACGCTCCAACTGCGACGGTTATGGTTCTCGTTGAAGCAGGTTCAAAATATGAGACCAAAGACATAAACGGCATATCTCATTTTCTTGAGCATATGTGCTTCAAAGGAACTGAGCGCCGCCCAAAGGCATCAGATATTAGTCGGGAACTCGATTCACTTGGTGCGCAGTATAACGCTTTCACGTCGCAGGAGTACACCGCCTACTACGCCAAGGCTCAAGCCAAAAAACTATCGCAACTTATCGATATTGTTGCGGACATGTATCTGAATCCAATTTTTGATCCAGCGGAAATTGAAAAAGAAAAAGGGGTGATCGTCGAAGAGATCAATATGTACGAGGATTTGCCGCATCGCCATGTGCAGGACATGTTTCTCGAGCTTCTGTACGGTGACCAGCCTGCGGGTTGGGACGTCGCTGGTCCACGAGAAAACGTTCGCGCTATGACGCGAGACCATTTTGTTGCATATCGCAACGCACACTATGTTGCAAAGGGAACCATTGTGATTGTGGCTGGTAATTTCAAACCAAATCTTGTACAAAAGCAGATTTTGAAAGTGTTTGGCAATATCAGCACCGGGAAAAAGTCAGGAAAGCTTGCAGTGACTGAGTCTCAAAGTGTGCCTGCAATAAAGATAAAACAAAAGAAGACAGATCAGATGCATCTTGTCCTCGGTGTCCGCGCATATGATATTTTTGATAAAAAATTGGCAGCACTCCGCGTGCTCGCTGGTGTTCTTGGTGGTGGTATGAGTTCTCGACTCTTTCATCGTATGCGAGATGTGATGGGTGTTTGTTATTACGTCCACGCCGGTTCAGACGAGTACACTGACCACGGTGCGTTCAGTGTGTCTGCTGGTGTCGACAAAACTCGCGTAGTTGAAGCGGTGCAAGCGATCGTCGAAGAGTGCAAAAAACTCACCACAGAGCTTGTACCAGAAGCTGAGCTTCGCAAGGTGAAGGATTATATTATCGGCAATACGTTTTTGAGTCTCGAATCTTCCGACTCCATTGCTAATTTTATTGGTGGTCAGGAGGTGCTCAAAGGGGAGGTCAAAAAGCCGCTCGAGCTCACTGCAAAGATAGAAAAGGTCACTGCGCGCGAGATTCAGAAAGTCGCCCAGGAAATTTTCCAAAACAAGAATCTCAACCTTGCAGTTGTCGGAGACGTGTCCGACCAGAGCGCCCTCGAAAAAGTCCTCGTATTCTAGTATGATTGGGGATATGGAAGGTCCCTTTACGCATACCCGCATTTCGATTTCTGCCGGCACGATTGCAAAGGTAATCGTTGTTATTTTGCTGTTTGCGCTTGCGTTTTATCTTCGTGACGTCCTCATTGTTGTGGTTGCCTCTGTGGTGATCGCATCGTCTATCGAGCCGATAGTCAAATGGTGTATGCGTCGTCATCTGCCGCGCACACTTGCAGTGCTTGTAATATATGTAGCGACCGCCGCGCTTTTTGTTGGAACTTTTTACTTCCTCCTCATTCCGCTGTTCGGTGAGTTTCAGGTGTTCGTTGCTTCTCTCCCAGAGTTTCTCGGTGCTCTTTCTGCAAGCTCTCTTTTGCAGGAAAGTGGCTTCGGTTCTTCGGTCAACGGCATCATCAGTACATTGCCAATGTCCGAGATCGTTAGTCATGTGAACAGTTACGTGGGTGCACTTTCACAGAATGCATTTACTACCGCAAGTGTCGTTCTTGGTGGACTTCTCAACTTCGTTCTTATCATCGTCCTCTCGTTCTATCTTGCGGTTCAGTCGGGTGGAATCATGAATTTCCTCAAGACAATTACACCGTCGAAGCATCGAAAGTACATTGTTGATCTTTGGAATCGTTCAGAACAAAAGATTGGACTCTGGCTCCAGGGGCAACTTTTGCTCGGTGTTATTGTTGCTGTGCTTACATACCTCGGCCTCACACTCCTCGGTGTGAAGCATGCACTGCTCCTCGGTTTTCTCGCGGGAACATTCGAGCTCATCCCATTGTTTGGTCCGATTCTTGCCGCAGTTCCTGCGATCGCTCTGTCATACTCTACGGGTGGTATCGGATCGTCGCTTCTTGTTACGGGTTTTTATCTCATCATTCAACAGTTCGAAAGCCAGCTCATTTATCCGCTTGTTGTTAAAAAGGTTACTGGTGTGCCGCCGATTATCTCTATCGTCGCGCTCGTGGTCGGTGCCAAGCTCGCTGGTTTTCTCGGCCTTGTCTTGGCAGTGCCGATCGCGACTATTCTCATGGAGTTTTTCAACGACCTTGAGCGCAACCGCAACGCAGAAGAAAGTAGCGCATAATTCTTACATCCTGTATGACTAAAAAAACAGTGCACCCAGGCGAATCTTCGCCGTTTTACATCACCACCACGCTTCCGTATGTGAACTCAGATCCACATATTGGTTTTGCGATGGAGTTTATTCGCGCCGATGTTATCGCTCGGTACAAAAAACTTCTTGGACACGAAGTCTTTTTTAATACAGGTACTGACGAGCACGGGCTCAAGATCTATCGCAAGGCTGCAGAAGCAGGTATGAGTCCGCAGGCATATGTCGACGGCTTCGCTGCAAAATTTCAATCACTTGTGCCGGCGCTTGGGATCACACAAGAGGTGAACTTTATCCGCACTACAGACGCGCATCATGTTGCCGCGGCTCAGGAATTTTGGAAAGCATGCGATCGAGCGGGGGATATTTATAAAAAGAAGTACAAGGTGAAATATTGTGTTGGGTGTGAGCTCGAAAAAACTGAGTCAGAGCTTGTGAATGGTCGTTGCCCGATTCATCCAAGTCAGGAGCTCGAGATTATCGAAGAAGAAAATTATTTCTTTAAGTTTTCGAAATATCAAAAACAACTTCTCGAACTCTATGCGTCTACGCCAGATTTTGTTGTGCCAGCGTCGCGTCTCGGCGAGATTCGTGCATTTGTCGAGCGCGGGCTCGAAGATTTTAGTATTTCACGTCTTGCAAGCAAAATGCCGTGGGGTGTGCCGGTGCCTGGCGACAGTGAGCAAGTCATGTATGTGTGGTTTGATGCGCTCGTGAACTATATTGCAGCAGTCGGTTGGCCAGCAGAGCCAGAGAAGTTTCAGAAATGGTGGAACGAATCCGGCGGTGTCGTTCAGTATTGCGGCAAGGACAACCTCCGTCAGCAGACGGCGATGTGGCAAGCAATGCTTATGTCAGCCGGTATAGCCGCGTCTCGTCAGATCGTTATCGACGGTTTCATCACAAGTGGCGGCAAGAAAATGTCCAAAAGTGAAGGGAATGTTATCGATCCGATCACTATTGTGAATGAATACGGCGCCGAGTCGCTCCGGTACTTCCTGACTCGTGAGCTCCATCCTTTCGAAGATGGCGATTTTACAATGGAAAAATTCAAGGCCGCTTACAATTCGCATCTCGCGAACGGTCTCGGCAATCTCGTGAGTCGTGTAATGAAAATGGCCTCTACACATCTTTCTGGTCCGGTTTCCGTTCCGGTGGGTGACTGGCAATCATTTATTTCTTCTGAGTACCGCGCAGCGCTTGATGAATTCGATATTCAGCGCGCAGCCGGGTTTGTGTGGCAGTACATTGGCGTTGCAGATGCACTTATCCAGGAGTCAGAACCATTCAAGCTCATCAAAACAGATCGCGAGAAAGCAATACAGATCATCGAGGATCTTGTTCAGCGACTTTTTGTCATTGCTTCGATGCTTGAGCCGATTTTGCCCGAGACAGCTCACAGGGTCCATGAATGTATAAAGACAAACACTGCACCTGCAGAGCCGCTTTTCATGCGTCGACCATAGTGTATTGTTTTATTTTTTGTTTCATTCATGCCACCCTACGAATACATAGACATTCATTCGCATCTGAATTTTGAGCAGTTCGACTCAGATCGTGAAGAAATAATCGCGCAGCTCAAGACTGAGCGCATAGCAACAATCACGGTGGGTACGACCGTTGCAGATTCACGCACGGCAATCGAGTTGGCAGAAAAACACCCGCATCTTTTTGCAACAATAGGAATTCATCCAACACATGAATGGACGGATAAGGATTTCGAGGAGCTCGAAAAGCTCGCCGCTCATCCCAAAGTAGTTGCGATCGGGGAGTGTGGGCTCGATTTTTTCCGTTCGCCAAACGACAACGATACCAAAATGCACCAAGGTCAGGCATTTGCTCGCCATATCGAAATCGCGCTCAAGTACGATAAGCCACTTATGATTCATTGCCGCAACGCATATGATGAAACACTTTCTATTCTCGAAGCGTTTAGAAATGATCATAAGCTTGGCGATCGTCTTCGTGGCAACCTTCATTTCTATGCTGGTGGGGTAGAAGCAACAAAAAATTTCCTGGCCTCATCTATTCCATTCACTTTTTCTTTTGACGGGCCGATTACATTTGCTCGAGATTACGATGAGGTCATTCGTCTTATTCCACTTGAACGGATCATGTCCGAGACCGATGCTCCTTTTGCTGCACCAGCGCCATTTCGAGGTAAGCGTAACCAGCCTTTATACGTAAAAGAGATTGCACATAAGATCGCCGAGATCCGTGGCGATGAAGTCGGTCTCATCAAGCAATCACTTGTTCAGAACGCAGTCCGCACATTTGGTTTGGTTTAGTTGAGTATTCGAGTACTTGAGTGCGTGAAGCGACTTGACTTATTCTTAAAATGTTTTAATGTTTATTCAGAGTGTTCATTGCAAACGTGTTTGAAAACAGAAAATAGAAGGGAGTCTTATGCCAGGTGTTGTGTCTGTCGGGGAGAAGAGGTCTGGTGGAGATACACTCGACTTTAGACGGATCAAGAGTGCGCTTCATGGGGTTAAGAGTGTTGTGATCCCTCAGAGAGAGGATCAGGTGTACGATCGGGATTTGGTCGACAGGGCCAGTGAGAGGAGTCGGGGAGCGGCAGCCAGGGAGCCGAAGATCGTCGTGTGCCGGCAGCGCCTTGATAAGCATACTGGGGCACGGTTCGGTAAGCTTCGGGGTCGTGGTCCGACTGAGTACCACCTTTCCGATCTGCATTTCAAAAGTTGCGCGGAGTACATCGGCGAAGGGCGACGTCTTCCAGAGAACGCGGATGAATTCGTGGCGTTTATGGAAAAAAGTGATCTGGTCAGTCGGTGCCTTACGATCGATGACGCCGTCGCGCTTGAATTTACACCTGACCACAACAGCATTTTCACCGGATTGAGAGCAAACTTCACTGCAGTTTGCTGGAGGTCGTTGCGGAGAATGTTCGGGGCCTGGGTCGTGCCAGTTTTCTGCACCATTCCGCTTGGTGTGGGTGGAGGATTGGTTCGTTCGCCGCAGTGTTCACGCGTTCACTACAGACCCGTGCATCGCTGGGTGCTCCGTGCAAAATTCCCCGTTTTCAAGACCTGAGCCGCCCAGGAGTGTCCCCAAACCACGTATCAAACATGTACATTGTGCCCACAACGCCCCGTCATTTGGGGCTTTTTTGTGCCAAAAATAGCACTAAAATTGCCAAAAATGCCTATATTGCAAAGGAAAAAGCGATGTGATAGTCTGTCAGGACTTAAGAACGAATGGTTCGGCACGCCGACTTGAGACTTTCTTAAATTATTTTTTATCATAAATCTGCATACTTATTAGGTTCGTATGAAAGCTACAGAACACAAAACAACAGGTGAAAACATGCACGTCTACGAGGCGTCTTTTTTGATTACTTCAGCAGTTTCTGAAGACAAAATCGCTGATGAATTTGCTCATATCAAGGCCGCTCTCGAGAAAGCTGGCGCTGAATTCATAGCAGAAGAAGCACCCAAGTTCATGACACTTGCATACACCATGGAGCGAACCGTTGATTCAAAGAAACACAAATACAACGACGGATACTTCGGTTGGGTAAAGTTTGAACTACCTGTAGCCGCAATTTCGAACATTGACGATTTTCTTAGCAAGGCACCAAACATTTTTCGCCATCTCATCGTAAAGACTGTTCGAGAGAACACACTGTACGCAGCAAAGCTTGCAGCAGATCTTAAAGAAGAAAAGGACAAAGCAGACGGCGAGGCGGTTCCTGCAAAAGAAATAGACAAAAGCATTGACGCATTAGTTATTAGCTAAGTCTTGGGGGATACCCACACATATGTACCTAAACAAAGCATTGGTGTACGGGAACATTACGCGAGATCCAGAAGTCCGCGCACTGCCGTCTGGGGTTAATGTTGCAACATTTAGTCTTGCAACTAACCGTGTTTGGATTGATAAAAGCGGCGCAAAGCAAGAGAACGCAGATTTTCATAATATTGTAGTCTTCGGAAAGCAGGCTGAGTCAGTCAGCAAGTACTTAAAGAAGGGAAGTTCAGTGCTTATTGAGGGCCGTATGCAAACCCGCTCTTGGGATGCACCAGATGGTACCAAAAAATACCGCACTGAAATCATTGCAGAGCGAGTCCAGTTTGGTCCACGTAGCGCAGGTGGTGGCACGTATGCTGGAGGTGCTTCTGATGCCTCAGCAAGCGCGTCAAAACCGGGGGGCAAAGGAAAGGTTGACACAGTTGAGCAAATTGATACCATTGAGTATCCCTCAGAAGACATCAACCCGGAAGACATTCCGTTTTAGTGTCCAAGACAAAATAAACAGAAAACAACAATATGAAACAGTGCTTTTTTACCCAAAACAACATTACATATATCGACTACAAGGATGTTGATATTCTTAAGAAATTCATCAACCCCCATGGTCGTATGACTGCTCGCAAGCGCACAGGCGTCAGCGCAGGTCATCAGCGCCAGCTCGCAACAGCTATCAAGCGCGCTCGCTTCATGGGCCTACTTCCATTCGTAGCTCGATAATCGCTCGACAATACGCCAAGATTCGCTAGACGGATCGAAACGCAATCAAAAAACTCCCTGGGAATTTCCCGGGGAGTTTTTTGTGTCACTTTTTGCAGAGCGTAATCTAAGTAGTGGTTTAGAGTCGGTCAGTATATTCGCCGGTTTCGGTATTGAGTCGGATGGTGTCGCCCTGTTCGACGAACATTGGTACGTTGATCGTTGCACCTGTTTCGAGTGTTACGACTTTGTTGCCACCTTTTACGGTGTCGCCACGAACCGCTGGTTGCGCTTCGGTTACCTTAAGCTCGACTTTGATCGGCATCTTTACGCCAATAATCTGCTCTTCGAACAATATTGCTTCGACAACAGAGTTTTGCTTGAGGAACTTGATCGCTGAACCGAGAACCTGTTCTTTGAGCGTGAAGCGCTTGCTTGGATCCTTTTCGTCACAGAACCAGTACTCACCCTTGTTGGCATATAGATATTTAATGCTCTGAGATTCCATTTCTGCCTCCTCAACCTTTTCAGAGACATGGAAGGAAACTTCTTTGATGCTGCCAGTGATGAGGTTGCGCATTTTGACCGCGTTTACAGGCTTTCGCTGTTGTTTGCGGAAAACATGCGAAGTGAGAACTTCATATGGCTGACCTTCGTAAATAATAAACTTTCGTTCGGTGATTTCGTTGTATTCAAGCATAGTTTTCAGAGTATAAAGGAAGATTCTGTTTACTACAAGATGCAAAGTACAAGACGAGCACAGTATCTTTCATAGTGTCTTTACTCTCTGAAAGATACACTGTATCCTTGTGGCGGAACAGTCAGGTGTGTTACCTGACAACTTTCAGATGCCCAGTAGGGCGCAAGGGAGCAGTTGCTCCAGAAAGAGTGATTATGTCCGCAACAAACACGAATTCACCCGAAGCACTCCAGAAGCTCTTTGTAAGGCTGGAGACGGAGTTCCCATGGATTTGGGCACTCAGAACTTCTTGGTCATTTTCACGAGAGTATTCTCTGCCTGTGGTCAAGGTTGCGACCAGTCACGTCTTGAGCCAGTCGATCTGGAGGGGTAAGGATTGGTGGGTGGTGTGTGAGTGTAGGAGTGATGATCAGATCGTGCATGATGTCTTGAAATTGCAATCCTATGCGACGGTTGAGGAGGAACTTCGCAGGCTTCTCGATGACAAGCGGTTTTCCACCACACTTCTGTATCTCGTCAGTCGAGACAAGCAGGGTGGCTCCGCAAAGGATCAGAACTTCACTATCTACAAACCCGGGAGCGGCAGGAGTGATCTGAGTTATCTGCTTCAGTAACACGGTGCAGGTGATCGCAAGTAAAAAATGTACTGGTAACACAAAACCGACCATGGGGTCGGTTTTTTCTTTTATGCTTGTCGGTCGCTTTTCGTTTGAGCCTATTCTTCGTTACTTGAAGAGCTTTCTGATTCGTCTGCGCCAATGCCTGCTGCAATCAATGAACTCTCTTCACTTTCCATATGCTTGTAAATATTTTTGAGAATTTCGTCGGCTACCTTTTTGTTTTCTCGGAGGAATTGGCGGGTTGAGTCGTAACCACGACCAATCTTTTCTTCGCCGTACGAGTAGCTTGAGCCGGTTTTGGTAATTACTTTATGTTTTTCGCCAAGAGCGATGATTTCTCCTTCGCGCGAAATGCCTTCGTTGTACATAAGATCGAATTCTGTTTGTCGGAATGGGGCAGCGACTTTGTTTTTCACTACCTTTGCGCGGACACGAGAGCCAACGACTTCTTCACCCTTTTTGATCTGGGCAATGCGGCGAATATCGATACGAACAGATGTGTAGAATTTGAGCGCTTTGCCGCCAGGGGTAGTTTCTGGATTGCCGAAGCTTACGCCGATTTGCATACGGATCTGGTTGATGAAAATAACGATTGTTTTTGATTTGGCAACAATAGCGGTGAGTTTGCGCAACGCCTGTGACATGAGTCGAGCTTGTTTACCCACGTGCATTGCTCCCATGTCGCCCTCGATTTCGTCCTTTGGGGTAAGTGCAGCGACAGAGTCGATGACAATAACGTCAATTTTTCCGGAACGGACGAGGCTTTCGGTAATTTCAAGCGCCTGTTCACCAGTGTCTGGTTGGGAAATGAGGAGTTGGTCGATTTTGACCCCAAGCTTGCGGGAATACTCTGGGTCCATTGCGTGTTCGGCATCGATGAATGCGCAGATGCCACCCTTTTTCTGTGCCTCGGCTACGATGTGAAGCGCAAGGGTAGTTTTACCAGAAGATTCTGGACCAAATATTTCTACAATACGACCACGAGGCATGCCGCCAACACCGAGTGCCATGTCGAGACCGATCGAGCCAGTTTTGACCACATCGATATCTACTTTTGGCTTCTCGCCAAGTTTCATGATCGCATCATCACCGAATTTGGTTTTGATTTGATTTATCGCTTCGTCAATTTCGAAGTCACTTTTCTTCGGAGCTTTTGGTGCTTTCTTTTTCATATGTTTTTCAGATGGTCTGGTTATTGCGGGTTATTGTAATGTTGCACTAGGGGTGTTATTGGTAATCAGGCGCTTGTGTGTTTTTTACGAGCGGAGTACCGGGGCCAGGGTATACGATTTCTACAAAGGATTCTTTTTGGCGACCAAAACGATCCACTGCAGATACTTTGACTGTGTTGGTACCACTTGAAAGAACAAATTTTTCGTTAAAACGTCCTGCTTCGTCGACAGAAATTTCACGATCGTTCAGGGAAATTTTCGAAATATTTTTAGCACTGCCAGTGATCTGTGTAACTGCATCATTTGACGTTGATCCGCTACGAGGTGATTCGATCGTAACAACTGGCCCGCTTAAAATATTGCGCGACTCATAAAGCGCATACCCACCGATACCGGCAAGGACGATGCACACTATGATGTTTCTGATCGTTATATTACCCACTGGTGTCTAAAGTTCCTCTTAAGTATATCTCAAGAAATCTTTAGATATTTAGGCAATGTGCTCTTCTTCTGTGGATTGCGGAGCAGATTCACCGCCATGAATAAGAACATCTCGGGGTTTTGCGCCAGAACCTGGGGACACAACACCGCGCTCTTCGAGTATGTCGATTAGTCGTGCTGCACGGGCGTAGCCGATGCGGAGTTTGCGCTGAAGGAAAGATGTAGACGCTTTGCCGGCTTGAATTACGATATCGCGAGCTTCCTCGTAGAGCTCATCATCGTCACTGTCGCCACCAAAGCTGTCGAATGTAGCATCGCTGTCCGCGCCCTTTTGTTCACCAGCAACGTCAATCGTCGGCATAAGCTCGTCCTCATATTGTTTTTTAAGAAAATCAACAACGTTTTTGACCTCGCGTTCAGAAATAAAGGCAGACTGAATACGGCTTGGCTGGGCCATGTCAGCAGACTGGAACAACATATCGCCGGCACCAAGAAGCTTCTCAGCACCTGGGCCGTCGAGAATGGTTCGTGAGTCGATTTGTGAAGTGACCTGAAGCGCAAGGCGGGTTGGAATGTTTGCTTTGATAAGTCCGGTAATAACATTCACTGATGGGCGTTGGGTAGAAAGAATAAGGTGAATGCCGACTGCGCGACTCATTTGAGCAAGGCGAACGATCGACGCTTCGAGCTCTCGTGGGTACGACTGCATGATATCTGCGAGCTCGTCGATGATGATGATAATATACGGCATTGTTTCTGGGCCAGCTGGAGTAACATCGCCATGTTCCGTATCGCCATCTAGTTCATCAGCAACTTCAATCTTCTTACCTCCATTTTTCTGAAGTTTTTCGAGCTGTGGCGCAAGGATGTTTTTGTGGTATGAATCAATATCTCGAACCTTTTCTTTTTCGAGCACGTCGTAACGGCGATCCATTTCTTTTGCTGCCCATTTGAGCGCCATGATTGTTTTCTTGGCGTCAGTGATGACTGGGGTAAGCAGATGCGGAATGCTGTTGTAGAGCGTAAGCTCAACGCGCTTCGGATCGATCATGATGAACTTCAGATGCTCAGGTGAGTTTCTGTACAAAAGTGAAGTGATGATCGTGTGAATGGTCACTGATTTTCCAGAGCCAGTTGAACCTGCAACGAGTAAGTGCGGCATTTTTCCTATATTCGCAAAATGCGAGCGGCCAGTAACTCCTTTGCCGAGTGCAATGAGAAGTGGTTTGTCTGATTCTGCAAACTCAGTGCTACCAACGAGTGTGCCGAGACCGACCGTTGTTTTTACGGTGTTAGGGATTTCGATACCGACAAGTGATTTTCCTGGAATCGGCGCCTCAATACGTACAGACTGTGCAGCGAGCGCGAGCGCAAGGTCGTTTTGGAGTGCAACAATACGCGCAAGCTTCACGCCTTCTGCGGGCTTGAGTGCGTATCGTGTAACTGAAGGACCAATAGAAATTTCATCCATTTCCACATCGATACCAAAGTTCTGCAGAGTTCTCTTAACAATATTTGAATTTGCCTTGATATCACCGACACCAGGCTTTCCTTTATCCTGTTCGAGCAAATCAAGTGGTGGCGGTGTGTACGTTTTTTGTGAAATCAGACGAAATCCTGCAGCGGCTGCTCCTTTTTTTGATCCAAACCCAAGTGCCATTTCTTCGTCACCGAGCGGAGCGACCTTCTGCTTTTCATTTGCTTCAAGTCGCTTTGCTTCTGCAGCACGTGCAGACACGTATTCGTCAGTTCCGACTCCAGTGATTTTGATCGGAGCATCTTCATCGATCGTTTTCTTCGCATCCTCGTCTTCATTCTTTTTGAACAATTTGCCGACAAGCGACATGAACATGTGGAGGTTGAGTGCCTCGTCAAACATTGCGAGCACTGACACTGAGACAACACCGATCAATATAATGGTGGTGACAGTGACGTCGAAAAGGCTGACAAGTGGCTCGGATATAATGCCACCCAAAAAACCACCCTTTCCGGCGAGTGCAATGTTAATGAGTCCGAGGATTGAAAGAAACAGCACCCCGGCGCTGATTATCTGTACGAGTGCCACACCACGTTCATCGTCATCGTCCTTTTTTTGTATTAAGAAAAGCACTCCAAGGGTGATAAGTATTGCGGGCAAAAAGTAGTATCCAATGCCAAGGAATGAGCCGAGTGCGGCAAAGGTTTTTGTCCCCACAAAGCCTGCGCGCCCAAAGGCTGCAAAAAGCATAAATGCTGAAATAACGAAAAAGGCGACCGCACCGATTCCTTTTCGTGTGCTCTCGGTAAGGTTCATAAACGCATCTACTCCAACTCGCTTCAAAAGAGGATCCTTTTTTGGTTTTCGTTCTCGTCTTGCCATAGTTTCTCTATAATACCACGCTAGAATATAGCCTTTTAAAGGACACTTGATTTTTATTCACCATAAAGGTATCATGATGTAAAGGACATAAGAATTGTAAAGGACTTTCTAAACATTCTCAAAAGGACAGTGAACGAACTAATTCCAAAAAATAATAGTCTCCAAACTGGCGTAGAGCAGAATTCTAGCCATATTAGCCTTCAAAATAAAAAGGACAACAACTTTCTCTACTTTTCTGAACGTGCCAAAAAGATAACAACTGCAGTCTATTTGGTCACCAATATTTTGCCCCAAACCGACCCGCTCCGTTTCTCTATCCGACGCTCGTCTGTGCGTATTTTGTCCCTTATTAGTACAGGAAATTCTGCGGGCTCTCCTGCGCAGGTTTCTGGCGAAATTTCTGATCTTGCGAAGAAAATGAGCTCAATGCTTGAGGTCGCTTTCTTCTCTGGATATATATCAGAAATGAACTTTTCTGTGCTCAAATCTGAGCTTGATATTTTTGCAAATGAAATATCAGCGTATGACAGCCAAAAGACAATTTCTCGTGACCTTCTTATGCCTGCAGAATATTCTCTATCTGCTTCAAATTCTGGCCATTCTAGTATCACAAAGCTTCACGGAAATAATGACTTTTATAAAGGACAAAAGCCGGTTTTGAATAAAAAACCAGCTCGCCCACGTTCTGAATCTACTAAGACTCCGTCACAGCGGGGAGTAGCAGAAACCAAGAAAAATAGCCGCAAAGAATCTATTATTTCTATTATAAAAATGAAGGGATCAGTAGGTATTAAGGATGTATCGTCTGTAATCATCAACTGCAGCGAAAAAACCATTCAGCGGGAACTCACGGCATTGGTCGCCGATGGAACACTCAAAAGGACAGGGGATCGCCGATGGAGCACATATTCGATCGCAGCCTAGCCACTATTTAGTACCGTTTAGGGACATTTTTCCCGTTTTTGAAGCCTCTATTTTCACCGCGTTTTAAAAGTCTTGACAGGTGCATAAAAAACCGCGTTTTATCCACAGCTTTTCATTGCTCCGCAACACCTTTGCCCGTAGTATTGACCATAGCAGTAAGTGTTTGCCAGTGGGTGCTTTTATGGTAGACTGTCTGCTGTCCCGAATTTACCGTGTAAGGACGCCATTTTATTGCCGTCTTTACGGTTGTCAGTAGCGAGCGAACTTTGACAATTACATATTGTTTCTAGATACGAAAAAGCGAGCCATTTTGTGCCCGCTTCACAGGCGTTACGTCTGTGTTTATGCCGCATTACCTTATTCCGTATTGTCCGTTATGTCCGCATTCAAATTCCCTTGCTACTAACCCAGCGACTTTTGTCGGTCGAAAAGATAAAAGTCGTGCGGGGGTTAGGAAGATATCTGAAAGAAATTTCGGATATGTAGTTTATAAGTTTATAAGTTTATCCGCCAAGCTCACGCGCGGCGGAGATTCTTTTCTTCGCTACACACATTTTATAAGTAAGTGGTGAAGAAATCGAAATTAATTCAAACATGATAAAAACAAACATTGCAAAAATTGCAGCAGGAGTTGCACTTTTTGCTCTTGTTGCGTTCTTTATGGCAGCTCCGGTTGCTAAGGCGCAGACAACAGCAGAATTGCAGGCAATGATCAATTCTCTTCTTGCTCAAATTGCATCATTACAAGGTCAGGTTGGTGGTAGCACTTCAGCTTCTCACACCTTTACTACAGACCTCACAGTCGGTAGCACTGGTTCAGAAGTTGTAGCTCTTCAGCAGTTCTTGGTTTCAAAGGGATTCCTTACAATGCCAGCTGGCGTTGCTATGGGTAACTTTGGTCCTATGACACAGTCTGCAGTAGCTGCTTACCAGACATCAAAGGGTATTTCTCCAGCATCAGGTTACTTTGGCCCGGTCACACGAGCTTCTGTTAACTCAATGATGGTAGTAACTACACCTGGAACAACACCTGGTACAACACCTACAACTCCAGGAACAACAACTCTCGAAGGTACCGATGGTACTATCTCTGACGTTTCAACACTTTCTCAGTACAGCAACGAGGAAGTTGGTGAAAACGAAGAGGAGGTTAAAGTTCTTGGTTTTGAAATCGAAGCTTCAACAGACGGCGACATTCTCGTTAAGTCTGCAAAATTGAGCTTTGATCCAACAGGTAACTCAGGATCAGATCATCTCGATGATTACATCGACTCTGTTGATGTATGGATGGGTTCTACTCACATCGGTTCTTCTGATGTTGATGGTTTCAACCAGGGTTCAAACGACATTTACACAAAGACTGTTAACTTCGGTTCTGGTGTAGTTGTTAACTCTGATGAAAAGGAGAAATTCTACGTTACAGTTAACGCTGTAGGTAACCTTGATTCAGGAGACATTACAGGTGATTCATGGACAATCGGCGTTGACAGCGTTCGTTTTGAGGACGGTTCAGGCGTTGTTACAACAGAATCAGCTGAAGGTGATCTTCCTATCTCAGGTGTTGCAATCAACTTCGTTGATTTCGGTACATCAGCTAATACTGAGCTCAAGATTTCTACCGCTTCAGACAGTCCAGAAGCAGGTGTAGTTATGATCGATGAAGAAGATTCAACAGATGATGTTGTTCTCTTGATCGGTAAACTTCGTCTTGATGGTTCATCAGATGCTTTGATCGATGAATTCCCAGTTACATTTACAGCAACAGGTGCATCTGATCTCGATCAGGTTACTGGTTCTGTAAAACTTATTCTCGACGGTGAGGAATATTCTGAGTCTTTGAGCACATCAAGCGTTCTCACAGCTACAGTAACATTCGATAACCTTGACTTTACACTCGGTGCAGGCGATACAGTTGAATTCAGCGTTTTGGCTGACATCAACGATGTTGACACAGGTAACTTGGATGAAGGTGACACAATCACTGCATCTGTTACTTCAACAAATCGTGACTACATCGATGCTGAAAACGAAGAAGGTGATCAGCTCGCTGATTCAAACGAGAAGTCTGGTACAGCTACTGGCGATGCACAGGAATTCCGCACAAACGGCGTTTCTCTTGACTTCGACAGCGCAAGCACAAGCGTTACATCTGGTAACAGCACAAGCGATGACCTCGGTACATTCACAATCCGATTCACCGTTACTGCAGTTGGAGATACTATCTACGTTTCAACACTTGCTGATGCAACACTTACAGGCGTAACAACCGGTAAGACTTCAGTACACGTTGATCGTTCTGGTACAGCTACAGTTGGTGGTGTTTCTGTCACATTGACAAACAATGATGATTCAGACACTAACGCTGCTGGTCTCTACGAGATCGAAGACGGTGAGAGCGAAACATTCGAGCTCACATCAACTGTTCAGCTTCCTACAGCAGGTTCAGCTGGTCAGTTCCGTGCAGTTCTCGGTGGTGTAGCTTGGGGTACAGATTCTACAGATGCAACTCCAAACAACTCTTACACATCAAATCTTGATGACTTTAAGACCTCATACGTTGGTCTTAACTAATCACGGTATAACTGTGTAGTTAGTTGTTCGATACAAAACCGCCCCTACGGGGGCGGTTTTGTTTTGCCTGAAATTTCATATAATAGGTCAATGAATACAACTTCCGCACAGACTTCACTTTTTGAGCGAATTATTGGTTGTGTGCTTTGTGTGTTTTTCCTCATTTTTCCGTTTTTGAACTCTCAGCTTTTTTTGTACGGAGGTACGTCGGCACGATCAGTCGGACTTATTGGTTTTGCTTCTCTTCTTGCTTTTATAATCGTCGGATGGTCACTGCGTAAGACTGGCGCGCTTGTACTGCCGCGCTCTATTCTGCTACTGCCATTTGGTCTCTACTTGGTTTTTATTTTTCTATCGGCATTTCTTGGAATTAACTTCGAAATGTCGTTTTGGTCTACAGCTGCACGTACGAGTGGGTTATGGTATCTCTTGAATCTCGGGATTTTTATGTATGCGATTTGGTTTGCTCTCCGTGACAAGGTAAATGAAAACCGAATCATTGTATCCGTGATTGTTTCGGCCGTACTGTACTCACTACTTTCACTTATGAGTCCGGAGGGTCTGGGTTGGATGTTTGAAGGCCGAGTAGCTGACGGCTTTACGTTTGGTAACTCAACGTTTGCTGGTATGTATGTGTTTGGTGCGTTTATGCTTTCGGTTTATTTTGCATTTCGTTCTGCGTGGTCATGGAAAAAGCGTTGGGTATTGTGGTTGCTTCCGGTGTTTATTGCGATCAATCCAAATATTATTAATTCTCGAGTTTGGAATGGGGATTTTTCTGCTGGTTTTGCAGGTGAGGCTCGCGCGTCTGCATATGTGCTCGTTGCTTCTCTCGCCGTACTTCTTTTGTGTTGGTTTGTTTCCAAAATAAAAGACGTCCGAATTCGTGAGCGGATTGTGTTTGCTGGTGTTGGTGTTGCCGCTGTTGCTGCTGTGATTTTTAGTATCTCGCTTCTTTCTCATGACGGTTGGCTTCGCAGGGCGTACTTGAGCCAGGCAACTCTAGCTCGTCCACTCGTATGGGAAATGTCAGAAAAGGCAATTGCTGAGCGGCCGGTATTTGGTTGGGGAATCGACAACTTCGAAAAAGTTTTTGAGAGATACTACGATAATCGTTTGCTTCAGGAAAAATATGGGAACGAGGCGTGGTTTGACCGTGCACACAATGTCTTCATTGATCAAACAGTAGACAATGGCTTTGTTGGTTCTGTTCTTTATATTTTGATGTACTTGGCACTCATTGGCGCACTGGTGTTTGTCGCGCTCAGGTCAAGTAGTCGTAACGATCGTATCTTCGCAGTTATTGTAGGTGTGTACGCGGTGTCACATTTTGTAGAGCTTCAGACTGCTTTCGATACTACGGTTTCGTATCCGATTCTGGCACTCATGTTTGTGTTCGGTATTTCACTCTTTGATCGAACTCGTAATGCACAAAAAGGAATCAGTTCAGAGTTTTCACTTTTTGGTGGAGCAAAATATGTGGTGGCCGCAGTCGTGGTTCTTGCTGTTGGTGCGTCGGCGGTGTTCGGTTGGTTTCCATTTTTGAGTGCGCAGATGGCAAACGGCTATATTCGTAATGTTGGATCACCTTCGGAACGTATTGTGGTTTATGACCAACTCCTTAGCTCCCCGGTCGATCAAGCAGCGTTTTTGTGGCGAACGACTACAGATTTTCAGAGAGCGATTGGCGCAAATCCTCAGGTTTTAAACAACCAGAATATGTTTATTGGGTTACAAAAAGAACTGTCGATATTTGAGCAGAAATATCGTGACTACATTGCAGATCATCCACAAGATTTTCGCGCCCGACTCAACCTTGCTGACATGCTCATCTACCAACGTTTGTTTGGTATAGATAAACTAAAAGAGGCGCAGTCTGTTTTGGACGAAGCGATAGTGCTTGTGACACAGAGTCCGCAGCCGTATTGGATGAAAGCGGTGGCCTACATATATATGAAAAAATTTCCTGAAGCTCGAGCCGCCGCTCAAAAAGGCTTGGATCTGAATCCAGAAGTTGAAGAGAGTCAGAATATTGTGAAATATGTTGAACGATCGACGAAAACGTTCCCAGACATTGAGCTGTATTTCTTCCGTCAGATATAGTTCGAACAGATGTAGTTCGAACAGATATAGTTTGGTAGAATTCAGAATAAGAAAACATGTCACGATACTTCACCCCAAGATTTTTCCGGTTACTGGTTACTTTCCTGGTTATTTTGGTTGTAAGCCTCGGTGTTAATCTTGTCGTTACCGGCCAGTACGGTTTTTGACACTACTTTGGTGGTACTGTATACTCCTCATCCTAAGGCCACAGACAATAGGCGCATTGCTTAAAGTGATTCGGGCAACCGGTCACACCTATCGAGGCAGACGTAAGCAGAGCACAAACCTATGCTTACGTCCACGCTCATGCGGCCTTATTTAAAGGTCGTTTTTCTTTAGAAAAAGGAAAAGGCGCCATGCGCGCCACATACAATGGCTATTACAAAAGCAAAAAAGGGTGAAATTCTAAACCATCTTCGTGATGTTGTGAAGAATTCACTTTCTGTCGTGTTCGTAAACTTTCACGGTTTGACGTCAAATGAAACCAACGAAGTTCGTGCTACTTTGAAAAAAGAAGGCATTGGCTACGTGGTTGCAAAAAAGACACTTACCCGAAAGGTGCTCGAAGAGGCTCAGGTTCCGGGCACACGCCCAGAATTCCCTGGAGAACTCGGTATCGTGTTTAGTACGGATGCAATTGCACCAGCTCGAGGCGTATTCAACTTCCAAAAGAAGTTTGAAAACAAGATCTCGATCGTTGGTGGTATCTTTGAGGGCGCATTCGCAGACAAGTCTCGCATGGAAGCAATCGCTACGATTCCTCCAGTTCAGACTCTCCGTGGTATGTTCGTCAACATCATCAATTCTCCGATTCAGCGAATGGTTATTTCATTGAACGAAATCGCTAAGAAAAAGAGTGCGTAAGAAATTATAAAATTATCAAAACTTATTATGGAAAACGTAGAAATCCCAGCAAAATTCAAAGACATTGTTGAAGCGATTGAAAAAATGTCAGTCCTCGACTTGAATGAGCTTGTAAAGGTGTTCGAGCAGAAGTTCGGTGTTTCAGCAGCTGCTGTTGCAGCCGCTCCTGCAGCTGGTGCTGGTGCTCCTGCTGAAGAAGAGAAATCAACCGTTAACGTAAAGCTTGCTGACGCAGGTGCAAACAAGATTGCGGTTATCAAGGCAGTGAAAGAAGTTCTCGGCCTCGGTCTCAAGGAAGCAAAGGATCTCGTCGATGCAGCCCCTTCAGTACTTAAGGAAGGTATGAAGAAGGAGGAAGCAGAAGCCCTCAAGAAGAAAGTTGAGGAAGCTGGCGGAAAAGTCGAGCTAAAATAATCTCTCAAAAATCACCCCTCGCGGGTGGTTTTTGTTTATACGGATACTGCCCTCTGGGAGTCGCTCCGAGCGATATGCGTATAAACAAAAGTCAATCGGGAGACTGGGCTTCGGTGTGATATACTCCTGTCTATCAAAAAAAGATAAACATTTGTCATGGATATTCTGGAGAAAATTTTCGGTAGTGCGGCCAAGGTAAAGATTATGCGGTTGTTTTTGTTTAACCCAAACACACCGTTCGATCTCGACAAAATAATTGCTCGGGCAAAGATAACTCCACAAGCAGCCCGTTTGAATATTCGCTTGCTCGACCAAGCTCGAATGATTCGCTCTCGTGGATTTGTGAAAGAAGAACGTCGTGTGGGGAAGAATGGTAAAAAGGTGATTGTGAAAAAACGAGTGAAGGGCTGGTCTCTTGATGACAGTTTCCCATACCTTGATCAGCTTCAGCGCTTTTTGGTTCAAACAAGCCCACTTCAGGATCAGGCTATTGTTCGAAAGTTCAACCGCGCAGGAAAGGTAAAACTTCTCGTCGCTGCTGGAGTGTTCATTCAAGACCGAGACAGTCGTGTCGATTTGCTTATTGTTGGTGACACGCTGCGCAAAAGCACGATTGACTCAGCTATCAAGGATATCGAGGCTGAGCTCGGCAAGGACCTTTCGTATTCTGTGTTTGAAACAAAGGATTTTAACTATCGTTTGGGTATGTATGACAAGCTTATTCGAGACATTCTCGATTATCCACATAAAAAGCTCGTTAACCGACTCGGTGTATAGCGGTGTATACCGGTGTGTAGAGCAGGGTGTATAATTAATTTTGTCGGGTTTAGAAATTTATTAGTTTAAAACGCATTATGATTCTACAAACCTGGGGAGATGTTCTCTCACGATCATTTCAAAACCTTTGGGGCGGTGTGATCGGTTTCTTGCCTCAATTGGTTTTCGCGATCCTGATTATCGTTATTGGCTGGTTGATTGGTGCTCTTGTCGGCCGTGTTGTTGCGCAGATTATCCGTTCTCTTCGCGTAGATGAAGGTCTTCGCAAAGCAGGTGTCGAAGAGGCACTTGCTCGTGGCGGAATCAATTTGAATTCCGGTGCCTTTATCGGTGGTTTGATCAAGTGGTTCATTATCTTGGTCTTCCTCGTCGCTTCGCTCGATGTACTTAACCTCGATCAGGTTAATGACTTCTTGCGCGGTGTTGTGCTCTTCTACTTGCCACAAGTTATCGTTGCAGCCCTTATTTTGTTGGTTGCTGCGGTAATCGGCGATGTGATGCAGAAAATTGTTACTAGCTCAGCAAAAACAGCTGGTATCCATTCTGCTCGCTTCCTCGGAAGTTTTACAAAGTGGGCAATCTGGATCTTTGCAGTTTTGGCTGCGCTCTTCCAGCTCAATATCGCTTCTACATTCATCCAGACAATTTTCACTGGTGTTGTGGTAGCAATATCGCTCGCACTTGGTCTTGCTTTTGGCCTTGGTGGTCAGGAAGCAGCCGCTCGCTTTATCGAGAAGACCCGACAGGAAATTTCTCACAAGGAGTAACGCACGTTTTTTGAAACAGTGCGAAACAGTGTTAAAACAAAACCCCGAGCGATCGGGGTTTTGTTTTTTCTACTTGTGCGTTGACTGGGGGTGTATTACTCACTTATTCTATAGGTATAGTAACCATATTCTATGAGTCATATTTCACGTCGCACAAAAATAATTTCAGCGGTGCTTGGTTCGTTACTGCTTCTCACTGTTGTCTTTGTACCGCGCGGTGTGTGGGGCCAGTCGATCACTGACCTTATCGCCATCATTCGAATTCTCCAGGCGCAGATCGCTGCGCTCCAGGCTCAGCTTGCCAACCAGACTGCTGGCACAAGTGGCACATTCCAGTTTACCCGCGACCTCGATCTCGGTATGACTGGTCAGGACGTGGCCGTGCTCCAGCAGCGTCTTATTGACCTTGGATATTTGCGTATGCCAGCTGGTGTAGCGAAGGGTACTTTTGGGCCACTTACCAAACTTGCGCTCGCTTCATATCAAAAGACAAAAGGTATTTTTCCTTCAGTTGGATACTTTGGACCGGCAACACGTGATGCGCTCTTTCCGCCTGTGTCTACAGTCGTAGTTCCTCCGCCCACATCTCGACGTGGCGGAGGTGGAGGCGGCGGGGGCGGCGGAGGGGGCGGCGGAAATCCAACACCAGCACCGACTATTAATTTCACCGCTACACCAAGCGAGATCACTTCTGGCCAATCTTCAACGCTCGACTGGTCGACAACAAATGCAGAATCTTGCCAGGCAAGCAACGGCTGGTCTGGAAGCAAGCCAACATCTGGAAATCAGTCTGTCAGCCCAACATCTGCAACCACATACACACTGACCTGTGCTAACGATGACGATGTCGACACAAGTCGATCGGTTACCATTACTATTACAGGCACCCCAACTCCAAACACTGCTCCTTCTGTAAACGCCGGCGCAAATCAACAAATCACCCTACCAGAAAACTCTGTCACATTGAGTGGTGAGGTGACAGACGACGGACTTCCAAATCCTCCGTCTACAGTTACTACTACATGGGCAAAAGTGAGTGGTCCAGGAAGTGTTACATTTGGCGATGCAAACGAAGCGTACACATACGCAGTATTTTCTTCTGAAGGAACATATGTACTTCGTTTTTCTGCAACAGATTCATCTCTCTCTGACTCTGATGATATGAGTGTCGAGGTTCTTCCTGAGCCCGTTGTGGGTGGAGGTGGCGGTATTAATACCGAATGTACAGACGGCAGCGACAACGACAACGATGGGCAGACAGACTTCGCTGACTTCGGTTGTTTAGGTCCAAATTATCAAGAAAGAAATACTGATTACGGCTTTACACGATTTACTCCAAGTAATGATACGCAAATAATTTATGTTTCAAGCTCTATCGGTAGCGATTCATATGACGGCTTGTGTCCAGAAGTGAATGGTTCATGTGGTCCGAAGGCAACGATTGCTGCGGGATATGGACTTTTGAGAAACGGATACCCGGATTGGCTCTTGCTTCGTCGTGGTGACACATGGAATACCGGAATCGGTAGTTTCTCAAAAGACGGCAGATCGGCTTCAGAAAAAATGCTCGTTTCTTCTTATGGAACTTCTGCAGCCAGACCTCTTATGAAAATTGGTGGCGGTGATGGTTTGTATGTTGCTGGTCACAATTATCTCGCATTTGTTGGTCTGAAATTCTACGCTTCAACACGAGATCCTCAGTCTGGCGATTCTTTTTCTACTACAGTAACAGCTTCAAACAGCAACGGAGTCAAATTCCTTTACAGCAACAAAGATATTTTGCTTGAAGATAACTATATTAGTCACACAAACGACGGTGTAGTCATTCAATCTTCAAATGCAACCGGAGGACCCAATGCCGGCTGTTGGTCAAACTTAGGTGGCGACATTGTGTTCCGTCGAAATGTTGTTGCTTATTCATACCGTACAGCAGGTCATACCCAAGGTATTTTTTACCACGGTGGTAGTAATACTCCTTCGTCTTGTCCAGGACAACCAGTGGCTGGCGAGGCAGATTTTTTGGCTGAAGGAAATCTTTTGTATCACAACGGCTGGTATGGTCATGTACAGATTGCTGGTAGCGGCGGAACCATGTTCAATAGAAACGGATATATTTCGTATGGTTACGGAAACACTAACTTTACTGAAAACATCACCGCTGAGGGTTCGTCGGGCGGCATACAGCTTAGAATGGGTGGAACGGCAGTAAATAATCTTTTCTTAAAGGAACCAGACGCGCTTTCTTTTGGCCACAATGAAAATACTGGAAACGTTACCATTGGTGGTTTGATAAAGAATAACGTTGTGCTTGGTGCATCAAACATTTACAACGCAACCGAAACCCAACTCGGTTACGGTATTAGTTTTGGAGGAGTCGAAGTCACAACTCCTAACACCGGCCCTAGCTATATTGATGGTTTGAATGTTTTCAATAATATTGTTTCCTCGGCTGATCTTGATAGTGAGTCTTTGCGTGGATTTAATATGGGTGGAAGTGGTCGAATGAGTAATGTTGATTTCTATAATAACGTTGTGTACGACTGGGTTACGTCAGACACAGCTAGTCCCAACGATCGCAGGTCGTGTGCGTTGTATATGAACGTGGTTTCAACCTCAGTAAATGTCGATATTCATGACAACAGTTTCCAGCAGCCAAACAAGGGTTTTGCTGCCTGTGCTGAAATTTCAACTCTCGGTGTGACGTTTAACTCAAATTCATTCTTTAGCACAAGCCCAGACTCTGCCGCGACCTGGAATAATGGTTGGTTTCAGATTTTAGGAAATGCCGCTGCAAGTGCTACATGGTTTACGCAGTTTGCAGATTCTGGCGCTTCACTTTCAGCGGTGAGTTATCCAGACCCAGATCGTTCCGTTGAAACCTACATGGATTCGATCGGAGAAACACCAACATATGATGCATTTATTTCAGAAGCAATGCAGCAGTCTCGTACAAACTGGCGTACAGAATTTACTGCAGACACAGTGAATGATTATATTCGCGCAGGCTTCAATATGGACCAGGCAATGGATACTACATCTGAGCGAAATTTGGCTACTGCGCATTCATCTGGCCAAAATATTTTGACTCGATTCTTCATCACTGTAGGTCGCGAAGTCCTTGGTTTTGCGCGTTGGTTCTTCGGCCTTTTCTACTAGTCACATACTAGTTACACGTCAAACACACTAGGCATTTGACAGTATTTAGTGCCTCGCATATACTTGTCCTTACCAAGTTATGTATACAAGCATCAACTTAATAGCAAAGCGGGAGAGATAACGCCCTCTGTTCTTTGTTATCTCGGAACCGCGCGCAGCGGTTTTTTGTTTCTCTGAAGGGTTTATGATTTTCGAAAAATAAATTCGAAAATAAATTTTGAACCTTTGAGAGAGACAGAAAATTACCGACACGACCGAACGAACGATTTTTGAAAATTTAATCCTGTCGCACGTAAGTAACCCAAGTGGGTCTTTTCGTACGTGTAGACAGACCAATGGTTGGCGGCATGAGTAATGTCGTTGACCAGTCGCACTGTCTCTTGAACCGACGACGGTGCGACGAATACAGGTAACTTGTTTTGTGACGTCGTAAGACAATGTCATAAAACAGGGTGTAAAAAAGTCGGTCGTACGATTGTAAACCGTACGACCGAGTAAATTGTGGTGCATTAATTTCCTAATTGGAAATTAAGAGCATATGGTGGATGCCTTGACTCCTATAGGCGATGAAGGACGTAGCGTGGCTGCGATAAGCTTCGGTGAGGTGCTAAGCAACCTTTGACCCGAAGATCTCCGAATGAGGAAACTCCTCCGTTTTTACGGAGACCGTTCCAGCTTGACTGGACGGAGCAAACCCAGGGAAGTAAAACATTTCAGTACCTGGAGGAATAGAAACCAATGTCGCAAGACATATTTCCTGAGTAGCGGCGAGCGAAAAGGAATAAGCCCAAACTCAGTTTCATTCTCACGGCGCGCGGTAGGCTGCTTGCAGCTTATCTTTGTTTCGTGGGAATGATACTGGGGGTTGTAAGGCAATGACGTCGTTTTTTAAACGAGAAGAGTTACAAAATCAAATGATAACGGAAGGCGCTGGAAAGCGCAGCTCTAAAGGGTAATAGCCCCGTACGTGAAATCATCATGATCTCTTTTGTCATTGTTCTTGAGTACTTCGAGACACGAATACCTCGGAGGAATCTGCCGGAACTAACCGGTAAGGCTAAATACTAATAGGAGATCGATAGTGAACTAGTACCGTGAGGGAAAGGTGAAAAGTAGCCCGATAAGGGCGGTGAAATAGACCTGAAACCATATGTTTACAAGGAGTCGAAGAGGGCGCAAGTCCTCGACGGCGTGCCTATTGAAGAATGAGCCAACGAGTTCATGTATGCTGCAAGGCTAAGTCCCGATAAAGGACGGAGCCGTAGGGAAACCGAGTGTTAATAGCGCGTAAGTAGCATATATGAGACCCGAAGCCAAAGTGAGCTTGCCATGAGCAGGGTGAACGTCGCAGAAATGTGGCGGGAGGCCCGAACCTATTAGCCGTGCAATACTTCAGGATGACTTGTGGTAAGAAGTGAAAAGCTAATCGAACTTGGTAATAGCTGGTTCTCTCCGAAATAGCTTTTGGGTTAGCGTCAAATGTTTCCGTGAGGGGTAGAGCACTGGAAGATTTCAACAGGGCGAAAGCTCGTGAAATCTATCAAACTCCGAATACTCACGGTCAGAATTTGGCAGTTAGACTCCGGGGGCTAAGCTCCGGTGGTCAAAAGGGAAACAGCCCAGATCTCAATTTAAGGTCCCTAAATCTACACTAAGTGCGAGGGAGGTGGTGGAGTTTCGTAGACACTGAGGAGGTTGGCTTAGAAGCAGCCACCCTTTAAAGAAAGCGTAACAGCTCACTCAGTAAGAGACTCTGCGCCGCAGATTAACGGGGCTAAGTGTAGTACCGAAACTGAGGAATGTATTCGCGTTCGCGCGAATGAATTGGTAGGAGAGTATTTGCATCTGCAGTGAAGGCAAAGGGGTGACCCATGCTGGAGCGTTGCGAAGTAAGAATGTTGGCACAAGTAACCACAATGCGGGTGAGAACCCCGCACGCCGAAAGATCAAGGTTTCCTTGGCAATGTCAATCAGCCAAGGGTTAGTCGGGCCTAAGGGGATGGCGAAAGCCGCACCCGATGGACAGCAGGTTAATATTCCTGCACTTTTTAAAAGAGTGATGAGAGGACGGAGTTCTGTAGAACGCGTGCATTATTGGATTTGCATTCGTTTCGTGAGGAGGAATACGAGGAAAATCCCGTATCTGCTTTAGATAGCAACTTCAAGCGAAAGGGTAATGCTTGGGCTTCGGCCCTGGCAAATGCGTTTGAGCGGACTCCCAAGAAAATTCTCTAAACTTATCTTTTAAGGAACCGTACCTAAAACCGAAACAGGTGATCTGGTCGAGTAGACCAAGGCGAACGAGTGAGAGGTCCCCAAGGAACTCGGCAAAAAAGCAGCCGTAACTTCGGAATAAGGCTTGCCCTTCTGTAAAAGGAGGGGCCGCAGCTAAAGTATCTCTGGCAACTGTTTATCAAAAACACAGCTCCCTGCGAACTCGTAAGAGGATGTATAGGGGGTGACACTTGACCAATGCCAGAAGGTCAAACAACGACCGTGTATCGTCGTAAGATGATTTGCTGATTGTTGTAAGCCCTGGTGAATGTCGGCCGTAACTATAGACATGACCGTTGTAGTTACGCAAAAAAATCTTGCCATATGCTGGAAAATCTGGGTTCAGAATTTTTAAAAATTCTGAACAAAAAAGTATCGTTCATTACTCATCTCTTGTCGAAGAGAAAGTGACAATGTGAACGCGCAGACAATCAGCAGGAAAGGCTTCTATCGCAAAAGTTTCTCAATGGAACAATGGCTTAAAGATATCGATCCAAAAGATGGGTATTATATTGCAGGTTTCACAGATGGAGAAGGAAGTTTTAATCTCTCCATAAAAAAAAGAAATGATTATGCGGGAGAATGGAAAATTACAGCATCGTTTAATATTTCTCAGAAGGATAGGGTTATACTCGCCTGGATTAAGAATATCCTTGGGTGTGGCACACTTCGAGAAAGAAAAGATGGAGTTGTCTACTATGAAGTTACAAATGTTACTTCATTAAAAGAAAAAATTATCCCATTCTTCATTCGATTCAACTTTATTTCCGCTCGTAAAAAAGCAAATTTCTCAATTTTTAAGCAAATTGTAGAAAAAATGCACAACAAAGATCATCTTGATCAAGAAGGATTTAAAAATATTCTTGAATTAAGAGAAATCTTAAACGAAGGAAAGGGAAGAAAGAGAAAATACAATTTATCAGATGTGATAAAGATAGAAGAATCCTCAGAGACTATACGCAAGACGGTTTCAAATCAATTGGATGTCGACGATTTGAAGACGATGATATAGTCCGACCTCTATAGCGATATAGAGATAACAAAAAAGTAGAAATAAAATTTGATAATCAGTGACTAAAATTATTGAGACAAAATAAGTCGAATCATTATGTTGTGCCGCTACAAGACATGAACGGTCCTAAGGTAGCGAAATTCCTTGTCAGGTAAGTTCTGACGCGCACGAATAGTGTAATGACTGGAGAACTGTCTCGGGGACTTGCTCGGTGAAAATACAATACCGGTGAAGATGCCGGTTACCTGCAGTTAGACGAAAAGACCCCGGAAGCTTTACTGCAACTTGGCATTGAGTGTACGTTTTGTATGCGTAGCATAGTAAGGAGAGGTTGAAGCGGCGTTCTCGGATGCTGTGGACTCGTCAGTGAAATACTTATCTTACTTGATGTACATTCTAACCTCGGCGGCAAAAACGCCGAGAGACAGTGCCTGGCGGGCAGTTTTAGTGGGGCGCTATCCTCCTAAAAAGTAACGGAGGAGTTCATTAAGGTCAGCTAGCCGTGAATGGAAACCATGGCGATAGTGTAATGGCACAAGCTGGCTTAACTGTGAGGCGTACGTGCCAAGCAGATGCGAAAGCAGGACATAGTGAACCGACCATTCGCTTTAGAGGCGGTGGAAGATTATCGGACAAAAGCTACTCCGGGGATAACAGGCTAGTTCCGCCCAAGAGTCCATATCGACGGCGGAGTTCGGCACCTCGATGTCGGCTCATCTTATCCTGGGGCTGGAGAAGGTCCCAAGGGTATGGCTGTTCGCCATTTAAAAAGATACGCGAGCTGGGTTCAGACCGTTCGGTTGTTGCAATGCGACATTCGGACAGTCTGAATCCGTCGAAAGGTACGTTTTGAAATTTATAAAATACAAAACTTGTTATACAGTGCGAAAATAATGTTAGAGATCAATCAAAAATTCACGGCGGTCTCTCGCAGTAATGCGAGATGAACGAAGTTAACTATATCGGTGAAATCTCAGGGTGATGCTTGAGACAATACCGAGGGAAGTTTGTGAGTTTCATAGAAGTTTTTTCAAGAAAATTGGAGGAGAGGGTGTTGCGACGACGCATCGCGAGCGGTTTTCGAGGCTGGTGGCTGTTACGGATTAATTACCCGTGACGCGTCGACCTTGCCACAGTCTGCTGTCCGCAGAGTAGTTGGTTTCTAGGCAAACGTACCGGGACATGTTCCCGCGGCGAAGCCTGGGGGCCAGCGAAAACCCGACACCGTTTTGGGTCAAAGCGAAAGCAACCCGGACATCCTCTCCTCCAAGAGCTTTTGGCAAACTACGGTTTGCCACTTCTATGAAATTCATAAACCCCGTAGAGACTTACGTTAACCATCCAGTTTACTGGATGAAGATATAGTCCATTCCCCAGAGTGATCTGGGAAACAGAAGCGTGAGACAGGTTGGTCTCCTATCTACTGCAGGCGTTGATTCTTGAAGGGATTCATTTCTAGTACGAGAGGACCGAAATGAACTGACCTCTGGTCTGGGAGCTCTGCCGCCAGGTGGACCGCTCCGTAGCTATGTCGGGACTAGATAACCTCTGAAAGCATCTAAGAGGGAAGCTAACCCTAAGATGAGGAATCGTTGAGACCCGTGGGAGATTACCACGTTGATAGGCTCTAGGTGTACGTGCAGTAATGCATTCAGCCGAGGAGTACTAATCCGTCGATTCAATTAGGAAATTTATGCATCAATTTTACACCCTGTTTTATGGCATTGTCTCGCACCTCGCGGACAGTGCTTGTTTTTGATAGTTTGAAAATCGAAATGTGAGAGGGGGACGTAGCTCAACTTTTTGGTAGAGCGCCACGCGGCAACGTGGAGGTTGTTGGTTCGAATCCAGCCGTTCCTATTTATCCAGAAATGGATACAGTTCTTTTGCGCCCTTGGTGTAGTGGTGGCACGGCAGACTAGATTCTGTTAGTGATGGTTCGAATCCATCAGGGCGCTTTTACTCCGATATGGAGTGAGGAAGAAAATGCGCGTAGTTGAAAGACTCGCGCTCACATTTCGGTTTTCAAAGTTTTAAAACCGTATAGAAAAGACCCAAAGAAGCAAGTGTGTTTTGAGAAGGGGCTCTCGGAAGCCACGAAGGTGGCTGAGAGGGAGCAAATTTTCAGTAGAAAATTATGCGTACCCTTCGAAAAACGCACGAGCGAAGTCTTGAACATAGTGTTCTGGTGATTCATCGCAGAGGTCACACCTGATCCCATTCCGAACTCAGAAGTTAAGCTCTGTTGAGGCGATGATACTCTTATGGAGGGGAAAGTAGCTAGTCGCCGGAACAGTGTGTTTAAGAAAAGTTTGAAAAACCACCGAGTATCTGCTTGGTGGTTTTTGTTTGTTATAATTCACACATGAATTCGAACCCATGGTCAATGCAGCGGAAGGTTGTCTACCTTTCAATAGTACTTAGTGTCTTGTTTGTTGGGCTTGTCGTACCACTTGTGTTTTTTTTGAAGCAGGATCCGACTTGTTTTGATGGAAAGAAAAATGGAGATGAAGTAGATGTGGACTGTGGTGGCACATGCGAACTCCTGTGCAGCTTCGATCGTTTGCAGCCGATCATTGTGTGGAGTAGAGCTTTCCCTGTGGTAAGTGGTATCTACAGCGCAGTCGCGTATATTCAGAATCCAAACCTTGGCACCGAAGCACTCGGCACGTACACATTTCGTTTGTACGATGCTCAGGGTGCGCTCATTGCTACACGTCAAAACACGACATTTATACCAAAGAACAAAGCGATTGCGGTGTTTGAGCCAAACGTTTCTGTGGTTTCTGGATCGACAACGACTGTTCCAGCTCGTGTGACATTTGAGTTTACTGGTGAGACTTTGTGGCGCAAAAACTTGGCGCCGTCTCCGGAGATTGCGGTTAGCAAAAATATTTTGACTCAGGCTGATACAAGTCCACGCGTAGATGCAGACGTAACAAACAAAACTTCTGAGCGACTCCAGAGGGTTGAGGTTGTGGCTATTGTGTACAATGACCAGGGTAATGCGATCGGTGCATCGCGAACATTTGTCGATGAGCTTTTGCCGGGTGAGACCAAACATGTTGTGTTTACATGGGCAGAGCCGCTTATCGCTTTGGGATCCACACCACCATCTGTGGTTGAGGTTATTCCACGTGTTGTACCGCGCTCATGGTAACTGAATATGCTGAATCTCTTCGAACACCCTTTTGAATTTTTTAAATCGCTCATTCGTGATACGGATTGGCTCATGTTTGGAGCCGCGCTTTTGATTTCACTTTTTGGGCTGGTGACGATGAGTTCGTTCGTGAATGATAATCCTTTTTTTGGTAAGCAAATTATCTGGATTTCGCTTGCAACAGTGGTGTTTCTCGTGTGTTCAACAATTGATTTTAGATTTTTGCGACGTACTGACGTGATCGTCACTTTATTTTTGGTCATCTGCGGTCTGCTTCTTTTGTTGTTCGGGATCGGACGTATTTCACACGGAGCGCAGAGCTGGTTTAATCTTGGTTTCTTTTCTTTTCAACCATCAGATCCGGCGAAGATAGTGTTGATTTTGCTCCTATCAAAATATTTTACGAGGCGACACGTTGAGATTAAACATATTCGGCACATTATTATTTCTGGAGTATATAGTTTTATTTTGTTTCTTTTGGTGCTTTTGCAGCCTGATTTCGGTTCTGCAATTGTTATTTTTTTGATTTGGTTCGGTATGGTAATGGTTTCTGGTATTTCCAAAAAACACGTATTCGCTGTGTTCTGTGGTGCGGCGGTAGCAGGCGTGCTGTTGTGGTCGTTTGTTTTTCATGATTACCAGAAACAGCGCATCATGTCTTTCTTGTATCCGCTCGCAGATATTCATGGTGCGGGGTATAACGCATACCAGTCTATGGTTGCTGTTGGCTCGGGACAGCTTCTTGGAAAAGGAATCGGCTATGGTACGCAGTCACGACTTCTATTCTTGCCGGAGTATCAGACTGATTTTATTTTTGCTGCATATGCTGAAGAGTGGGGGTTCGTTGGTGCGGTGATTCTCTTCGGATTGTTCGGAGTTTTATTCTGGCGAATTATCAGGCACGCATATCGAGGGGCATCAAATTTTGAAACATTGTTCGGGCTCGGAGTTTCGATTTTTATTATGATTCATCTGGTGGTCAATATTGGCATGAATGTCGGTCTTCTGCCGGTAACTGGTATTACTGTGCCACTCATGAGTTATGGTGGTAGTCATTTGTTGGTGGAGTATGCTGCACTTGGAGTGATCGTGGGTATGGCGCGGTATAGTCGCCCTGCTCACAAGGACGCAGCAAAAAACGAGATTGTGGGCATACACAACCCGCTCGTGGACTAGAGGAGGTATTGAGAAATCACAAATACAGTAGCTAAAAGACAGAGGACGATGGTGCCGATCAAAATGTATGAAGCCTGTGATTCGCTTTTTGCTAGGCCGAGTTTGATCACAAAACCGGTGAGTGCTGACTGGCGAGAAATTTGCGAAGCACGGTCAGCGAGTACTACTTCCTCATCAAATTTTACTGGGTTGTTTTGTGTATTGTTGTCCATAATTTTTTCTTATTTGTTTCTGTAATTGTAAATCAAATGCGGCTTATTTCATAACCACTGGGTTACGGTATATGTCTGCTTCCATTGCGTATATATTTTGAACTTCAGATGCGGTGAGCGCTGCACCAAAGACGCGTACGCTGTCGATAGCGCCATTGAATCCATATCCAAAACTAGATGGTGTAAGCGAAGCGCCAACAGTCCACTCTTCGTCGCTGCAGTCTGCAGTTCCGGCAGTGACTGTACTTTTCTTGACCCCGTTTATGTAGGTGTCTAGTGTGTTACCACTGTAGACAAATGTTGTGTTTTGCCAAACGTTGTTGACAACGCTGCGTTCACTGCTTATGGCCGCTCCACCAGTAGGGTTACCTTCGTCGTCTGTTGGAGCGATTGGGTATGCGGTTGGACTGCTTGCAGAATATACTTTACCGCCAGTTACACCAACAGAAACTGTTGTACAGCTCGAGCCGCCCGCTTGAAAAAGGGTGTTGTTGGTTGCAACGTTTGTCGGTCGGACCCAAGCGGTGATTGTGAGGTCAGCATTTTCGCCGGGGTTAGGGAAGCCGACACCGGTGATGTAGTCGTTACCATCAAGAAGAAGAGCAGAACCAGAAATTCCATCGTTTATGTATGTTGCACCGACAACACTACCATCGCGGCCGTTACCTGAGCCGTCGATTGCAGTAGTACCAAGTCCTTCATCGAATTCCCATTTGCCGATTTCATCAACACCAAGACTGCGTTCTACAGTAGCGTGGAATTGCTGACCTGCTGCGACCTCAGCCTTTTGACGGGCGGTCTGGAGGTTCGCCAGTGCAACACTGGAGATGAGGCCAAAAATCGATACGACAACGAGGATTTCGATTAATGTAAAACCTCTAGAAAAACGTTTGTTCATATGGGTCACGTTACTTGTAATTATATCAAATTATATACGGCAATTGTTTTTTGAACCATGGTATCTACTGAAAAACGCTCCTCAACAGTTTTGCGAAGATTGTGTCCGAGCTCTGCTGCCTGTGCACTATCCTCCAGGAGGATTCTGAGCGCATTCGCCGTGGCAAACGTATTGCCCGATGGGACCAAAAGTCCATTGTTCTGGTCGATAATAACTTCGGGGATACCGCCGACGCGGGTGGCAACAACAGGGAGCTGCGCAAGTCCTGCTTCCAGGATTACATATGGGAAGGCTTCGGTGCGTGACGAAAGAACAAAAACGTCGAGCGATTTGAGAAAGCGCGATGCATTTTCTTTGAATCCAAGGAGGTGAACTTGTTTGCGTAGCCCAAGACGAGCGATAAGAGAGGTGAGTGATCTGCGCTCCTCACCTTCGCCAATGATGACGAGCGTGGTGTTGGGATGCACAGCAGCTAGGTCAGCAAATGCGCGAACGAGTGTGTCGAGACCTTTGTTTTTGTGAAGTTCTGAAATTGTTCCGATCCAGAATTTCTCGCTAATCGTACTGCCGAGCTCGGCGCGTGCAGCAAAGCGCTCGATGTAGTCTACGTCATGTACTCCGTTGTAGATAAGCTCAAGTTTTGATGGGTTAATGAAAGGCAGTCGCTCAACTTCGGATTTTGTTTTTTGAGAGACAGTGATGGTGTGATGTGTGAGAAGTACGGTGAGCCAGTGGATAATGGTGATAAGCGTTTTTGAAAGGAAAGAACGGTTTTCGTTCCATGCCCAGCCGTGGCCGGTGAATATGATTTTGGGTACACGAGCAAGTCGACCAGCAAGCGCACCCATTGCACCCATTTTTGAACTATTTAAATGAAGGATGTCCGGGCGCTCTGCACGAAGTGTTTCGTAGAGTTTGTAGAACGATGCGAAATCTTTTGAAAGGCTTACGTCGCGGGCGAGGTCGGGTAGCTCAATAACGCGCACACCGTGCTCTGCAAGCTTTGCTGCCAGCGTGCCGCCAGTTCCGCAGAGCACAGTCACCTCGAAGTCGTGCTGGGATATCTCTGTAGCAAGGTCAAAAACGTATTTCTGAGCGCCTCCCCAGGTGCCTTTGGTGATGGCGAAAAGGATTTTCTTCTTCATAATGCCAGTTTTGCATATTCTAGCATGGCAAAAAGGCGTGTTTGGGGGCGTTGCTCAGAGGGGGCTTTATGTATAGAATAGGCACAATTCAATGACTATCACTAATAAAAACGAGGCATTCCTCCTTTTTTTGGGCGATCTTTTTGTTTTCTTCCTTTCTTTGTGGCTTATGCTATTACTCCGATTCGGAGGTATCCCAGAGGGGGGTGTATTTCTCGATCATATTTCTTCATTCTCAATTATTTTTGTTTTGTGGTTTTTTGTCTTTTTTATCGCTGGTTTGTATGAAAAGCATACGCTGATTCTCAAGAGCAAGATTCCAACAATCATTTTTAATGCTCAATTGTTTAACAGCGTTGTGGCGGTGTTCTTCTTTTATTTTGTGCCTGTTTTTGGAATTGCTCCAAAAACAAATTTGTTTATCTTTGTAATTATTTCTTTCTTGCTTATTTTGTATTGGAGAAATCAGGGCATAGCGATTTTCTTTAGTCGACCCCGTGAACACGCAGTACTTATTGGATCAGGAGATGAAGTGCGCGAGCTTACTACAGAAGTGAACAACAACACCCGTTACGGACTTTATTTCGCTGAGACAGTTGATTCGTCTGTTCTGAAAAACCCCGCAGAACGAGAGACACTTGCCCAAAAGATTGCCTCACAAAGAATTCAGATCGTCTCAGCTGATTTCAAAGATCCAGAGATTGAGCCATTTTTGCCGCAGCTCTATGAACTTATTTTTTCAAGCGTTAGGTTTGTGGACATGTATCGCGTGTATGAGGATATTTTTGATCGGGTGCCGATGTCGCTCATTCGTCATAGTTGGTTTTTGGAAAACATCTCTGTATCGACGCGAAACGTGTACGACGTTGTGAAGCGAATGATGGATATTGCAGCGTCTGTTTTACTCGGGACGGTTTCCTTTGTTGTCTATCCGTTCGTGTGGTTGGCGATTACCCTTGAGGACCGGGGGCCGATTTTTATCACTCAGGATCGTGTAGGTCAGCACAATAAAATAATCAAGGTTACGAAGTTTCGAAGCATGACGACCAATGATCAGGGTGAATATGCCAGCGCCACTGCTCAGAAGAATCATGTTACAAAGGTCGGAGCGTTTTTGCGAAAAACTCGTATCGACGAGCTCCCTCAGTTGTGGAATGTGCTTCGAGGGGATTTGTCACTGATCGGTCCGCGTCCAGAACTTCCTGCACTTGCAGCAGTGTACGAAAAGGAGATTCCATATTACAACGTTCGACATTTGATCAAACCAGGGCTTTCTGGTTGGGCACAGTTGTATCAGCGAGTACCACCGAAGGGGGCCGTGGCAACAAATGAAACAAAATCTAAGCTTTCGTACGACCTCTATTATCTGAAGAATCGTTCGATGATGCTTGATTTCAAAATCGCACTCAAGACGATTAAGACGCTCGTTTCTCGAAACGGTATTTAGTTCAGCTGCCAGTCGGGCTTTTTTTGCATTTTTTTCTGCGTGATACCATTTATATATGAAAACAAAAGTAGTGGTCACGGGCGGGGCGGGCTTTATTGGATCAAATCTTACGCATGCTCTGGTTCAGAAGGGGTATGACGTGCATGTCATAGACAACCTCGTCGGCGGTCGCCGCGAAGCGGTCGACCGCGCGGCAGTGCTTCATGAGCTCGACATTCGCGCGCTCGCTGACATCGAGCCTGTGTTTGCTGGCGCGACCTACGTATTCCACCTCGCCGCACTGCCGCGAGTACAGTACTCGATCGAACATCCTGAAGAAACAAATGCGGTAAACACGACCGGAACCCTCAATGTTTTGATCGCTGCGCAGAAAGCCGGTGTGAAAAAGTTCGTGTATTCTGCCTCGAGCGCGGCGTACGGCGACCAGACTACGATGCCTCTCCACGAAGATTTGCCAGCGAGCCCAAAGAGTCCGTATGGTTTGCAGAAATATGTTGGCGAACTTATGTGTCGCACATGGAGTGATGTCTATGGATTGCCGACGGTTTGTCTCAGATATTTTAATGTATATGGTCCGGGTCAAAGTGAGGAGGGTGCATATGCTTTGGTGATCGCCCGATTTCTCAAACAGCGCCGCGAAAAGACACCACTTACTATCACGGGTGATGGTGAACAGACGCGTGATTTCACTAGCGTTCATGATGTCGTGCAAGCAAACATACTTGCTGCAGAGTCAGACGCAGCAACTCGTGGAGAGGTGTACAACATCGGTTCAGGAAAAAACTATTCTGTTAAACACATTGCCGACATGATTTCTCGTGGTATGTGTAAGATTGAGCACATTGCACCACGCCTAGAGCCGAAACACACACTGGCAGATAACTCAAAAGCCCAGAAGTTTCTCGGTTGGCAGCCGAAAGTCACTTTTGAAGAGGGAATACAAGAGCTTCTTGACCTTGAGCCATAAAATCATATAATTTGGCTTCAACAAAAACATATACTTTTATGAACAAAAACCGCATTGTAAGTTTGATCCTGATTGTCGTGTTCGCTGCTCTCGGATATGGTCTGTACGCCTCTCAATATAAAAATGATTCTTGGTTTGCGCGGTTTCCATTTGTACTCGGTTTGGACCTCAACGGTGGAACAGAGCTTGTATACAAAGCTGATGTATCAAAAATCGAAGATTCACGAATCGATGATTCGATGGATGTTTTGCATGAAGTTATTGAGCGTCGCGTCAACATGTTCGGCGTGTCTGAGCCTATCATTCAGGTAGAAAGCGCAAGCGCCCTCGCTGGCCGTTCTGAGCATCGCCTCATTGTTGAGCTTCCTGGTGTAACAGATATCGACAAAGCGATTGCGCTCATTGGTCAGACCCCACTCCTCGAGTTCAAGTTAGTTAAACAAGATCTTGGTAAGGCAAGTGTTGATGCAAACGGCGTCGTTACTGTAAACGCCGATTCTGCTACAACAACATTTATTGCTACTGACCTTACTGGTCGTTATCTCGAACGTGCAGCTGTTGAGTTCAACCCAACTACTGGCGAGCCAGCAGTATCTGTCACATTTAATGCGCAGGGAAAAGAGTTGTTTTCAAAGATTACAAAGGAAAATGTAAACAAGCCACTTGCGATTTTTCTCGATGGTGAACTTATTTCTGCACCAATTATTCGCGAAGAAATTTCTTCTGGTATGGCACAGATTAGTGGAAACTTTACTCCTCAAGAAGCAAAGAAACTTGTGCAGAATTTGAACTACGGCGCACTACCTGTACCGATCGAGCTTGTGGGTACGCAGGTTGTCGGTCCATATCTCGGCGAAGCAGCACTTCAGGCTGGTGTACATGCTGGTATCTGGGGTTTCTTGATTGTCGTTTTGTTCCTCATTCTCTGGTACCGCCTTCCTGGTCTCGTCGCTTCACTTGCGCTTGTTATCTATATTATTATTTCCCTCATTATCTTTAAGTTGATTCCAGTAACACTTACCGCTGCTGGTATCGCTGGTTTCATTTTGTCGATCGGTATGGCAGTGGATGCAAACATTTTGATTTTCGAGCGAATGAAAGAAGAGCTCAAGCGTGGTCGCAATCTCAATGATGCAATGCATGAAGGTTTCCATCGAGCATGGCTTTCGATTCGTGACTCAAACATTTCAAGCATCATTACCGCTATCGTTTTGTTCTGGATCGGAACTTCTGCGGTGAAGGGGTTTGCGTTCACACTCGGTATCGGTGTTTTGGTCAGCATGTTTACAGCAATTACCGTCTCTCGAAACTTCCTCTACGCTCTCGGACTTCGACATGAATCAAAGCTCAGCCACTTCCTTTTCGGTGCAGGGTTTTCGAACAGTCAGCCGACCGTTGGTACCACATCTACAACTAACACCGTAACAAAATAATATGCCCATCATTCGATTCAAAAATATATTTTTCGCTCTGACCCTTGCGCTTGTTGTGTTCTCTGTCGGTTCCATGGTTGTTCGGGGCTTTGATTTCGGCATTGATTTCACAGGCGGTTCGATCCTCGAGGTGACTTACGACGAAGCACGACCGAACACTGAAGAAGTTAAAGCAAAGCTCGATACGCTTGATATTGGCGGTTACTCACTTCGTCCAACTGGTGAGGTGGGGTATGTTCTTCGCACCAAAGAGCTCGACAATGATACAAAAAACAAAGTTGTTCAGGCCCTCTCACTCGATGGCGCCTCAAAGCTTCACGAGGATCGATTTAACACAGTTGGGCCAACAGTAGGAAGTGAGCTTCGCAACAAAGCGTACGTTGCTATCGGTGTAACTATTCTCGGCATCGTGCTTTTTATTACGTTCGCATTCCGCAAAGTTTCTCGTCCGGTCGCTTCATGGAAATACGGCCTTGCTACCATCATTGCACTCATGCATGACGTTCTTATTTCTGCAGGTATTTTTATTTTCTTAACAAAATACATCGGAGCCGAGCTCGATCTTCTGTTCATCACTGCACTTCTCGCAATTCTTGGTTACTCAGTCCATGACACGATTGTGGTGTTCGACCGCGTGCGCGAAAATCTCCGAATCAACAGCGAGACAAATCGAAAGGAGCAGTTTGATGCTGTCGTCGGTCGCAGTTTGACACAAACCATGGGTCGCTCGATCAACACATCACTCACTTTGGTATTCGTACTCGTCGCACTTTACTTCCTCGGTGGTCAGTCAACAGAACATTTTGCACTTCTTTTGACTATCGGTGTGATCGTCGGTACATACTCTTCAATCTTTATCGCATCACCCCTCCTTGTTGTGTTTGAGAAATTGCAGAAGAGAAGTTAAAGTTTTCTAAAAAGTATTCTCTGTCCGTTTCATTTTGGTTTAAACGGTCGTAAATTTTGTACAAATAATTACCGTGAATAACGTAGTATTTTCGGCTATTGCTTAGGGTTGTGTATTCTTCATACGGAATTGTTTCAATAGCGGTTTTTCCGTCGATTTTGATTTTACCTACAACATACTCTGAACCCTTGTAATCCTTATAGACTTCATCAATTTCTTGATTGTAAATTTTGTACGCTTGTACACTAAGTAGACCCATACAGTCTTCGCATTCTGCAAAGTAGACAGATTTTTCAGAGAATGTTTTTACCCATCCAGGATATTTTATTTCTATACCTAGATTTTGGTCTGAGTATACTTGCCATTCTTTTGTTTGTTGGGTTGTTTGTTCTGTGATTTGTGAATCCTTTGATGTAAACCAGAAAAGAGAAATTAATAAAATAAATAGAATGCCAAGGACAATGTTTTTTGTCTTTACTCTCATGTTGTTTGTTTAGTGACAATATAAAGGGATTCCAAAAAAATGGAACCCCTTTGTTTTTAGTTTTGTTATCGAATCTTGTAGAGGGTGTATTCTGAACCAACACAGGCCTGGAAGTTGGCGTAGGATACATAGTGCATCCTGACCACACCATCTCCTTGCCAGTTGCAGTCGATCCACGTCATGCCAGAGCTTGTTGTGCTGTAGACAATAGCTGTGTGTGGACTCACGTTGTTGTTGCTTTGGTTGTGCCAGACCATCTGGATGATTCGTCCAGGCGCGACACCTGGCGGCGGGCAACCTTGTGAGTAGCTCTGGACGTAGGGGTGATTATACCACTGGTAGTTGTTTGGCCTCGTGGCAGGAATGATTACCTCTCCACTTGAGGCATCGTCCACAACCTCTCGCACCCACTCCTTACACTGTAGTCCTGTACTGTGACCGAGTTCTGCGAGGGCCCGCATTTTGATACGGTTATCTCGCTGGCTCTGCGACAGGCCATGCCAGCCAGTGGTAGCGGCGACCGCGGTCGTCACGATGGCGGCGCAGACGGCGAGAAAGGCGGCGAGACGAGACTTTGCGAGGACTGCACTCATTGAACACTTCCTTTCGATGTTTGCTTGTTTCTTTTCTCATGAAAATACGTTTACAATCGTCGACCCACAACACTTTTAATATTGGCCAGCACCTCCTTTCATCCATTCGACTCATGCAACTGAGCCTTTGCCCAAAGATCTGTCTGAAGGGAAGTGTGGCAAATGAGAGATCAAATATATTTTAAGAAGTATTCAAATTTCACGATTTTACCCCTATATTTTGGTGCCCCAACAACGCCCAAAACACCCATACATTAAGCCCCCGTTTCCGCTTGACTCATTTCTAAATACCCTTATACTATGTATCACTCTGCATATAGAGCAGGGTTGTACTTTGAAATTTTCAAATTGAAATAAGAGATTGTTTTTAGTTCGAATCCACTTCAAAGGATTCGGACAAGCAAGCAAGTTTTCTAATATTTCTTAAATAGTAATTTCCGCACATAAAAAGTTTTTGTACCTTTTTGTGTGCGAGAGCTAGAACAGAATTCTAAAGATGGAATTAATTGTCGTGTGAGTAATTTTGTACAACAGTTTCTTGAAGAGGATTGGAACGTGGGCTTCCTCGCAAAGAAACTGTTGTACAAAATTACGCCCTTCATTTTGTTCCGTTCAGGTCTTAATTAGTGATGTAACAATCATTAGCAGGATTTAATTTTAGAGTTTGATCCTAGCTCAGGATGAACGCTGGCGGCGTGGATAAGGCATGCAAGTCGAGTGGGTTTAGACCCACGGCGAACGAGGTAGTAACACGTAGATACATACCCCCGAGTCAGGAATAATTCCGCGAAAGCGGAGCTAATACTTGATGGTCTCGCGAGAGTAAAGATTTATCGCTCGGGGAATGGTCTGCGGGATATCAGCTAGTTGGTAGGGTAATGGCCTACCAAGGCAATGACGTCTAGGGGAGCTGAGAGGCTGACCCCCACCGATGGAACTGAGATACGGTCCATACACCTACGGGTGGCCGCAGTCGAGAATCTTCCGCAATGGACGAAAGTCTGACGGAGCGACGCCGCGTGAATGATGAAGTGCTTCGGCACGTAAAATTCTTTTATAGGGGAGAAAGTTTATTGATAGTACCCTACGAATAAGAGGCTACAAACTCTGTGCCAGCAGTAGCGGTAATACAGAGGCCTCAAGCGTTATCCGGAATTACTGGGCGTAAAGGGTGTGTAGGTGGTTTAGTTAGTCTTCTGTTAAATTCTTCGGCTTAACCGGGGGCATGCGGAGGAAACGGCTAAACTAGAGGATACGAGGGGTGCATGGAACTCATGGAGTAGGGGTGAAATCCGTTGATATCATGAGGAACACCAAAAGCGAAGGCAGTGCACTAGCGTACTCCTGACACTCAAACACGAAAGCGTGGGTAGCGAATGGGATTAGATACCCCAGTAGTCCACGCCCTAAACGATCCTATCTGGCTTTTCGGAGTATCGACCCTCTGAGAGGCGAAGCTAACGCGTTAAGATAGGCGCCTGGGTAGTACGGCCGCAAGGCTAAAACTCAAAGGAATAGACGGGGACTTGCACAAGCAGTGGATTATGTGGTTCAATTCGATGGTAAACGAAAAACCTTACCCGGGTTTGAAACCTAGCTGAATACTTTGGGAAACCTTAGTAGCCCTCACGGGCAGTTAGGCAGGTGTTGCATGGCCGTCGTCAGTTCGTGGTTTGAATTGTTCCCTTAAGTGGGGTAACGAACGCAACCCTCGTTGTCTGTTACACGTTGTCAGGCGAGACTGCCCCCGACTTAGTGCGCTAAGGAAACTTAGTTCATTGAGTCGGGGGAGGAAGGCGAGGATAACGCCAGGTCAGCATGACCCTTTGATATCCGGGGCTACACACATAATACAATCGCATATACAACGCGTCGCGACGGGGTAACCCTGAGCTAATCGTAATAAAGTATGCGCCAGTTCGGATTGGGGGCTGCAACTCGACCCCATGAAGCCGGAATTGCTAGTAATCGCGGGTCAGCTATACCGCGGTGAATACGTTCTCAAGTCTTGTACTCACCGCCCGTCAACTCAAGGGAGCCGGGGGTACCCGAAGTCCGTTTTAACGGCCTAAGGTAAATTCGGTGACAGGGAGTAAGTCGTAACAAGGCACGGGTAGCGGAAGCTGCTCGTGGAATATTTCAAATTGAAACATCTGTGCGTATTGCGTGCTTGCACGCGGTACTGCCAGTAACAGTGTCGGTATCGTGTATCCCGCGGGTCTCCTTTGGAGATCGTCGAGATATACGATGGTATTGTTGTACTCCTCAACCAACATGACATCTGGGTAAGACCAGAACTATGAACGGAACAAAATAAAGGGCGTTTCAATACTAAAACAAGAAGCCGCATACATATGCGGTTTTTTGTTTGACAATACTAATGTCTGATGATATGAACTGCTGAGAATTGATACGAAACTCAACCTGTCACAAGAGGAGAAAGTAAATGGGTACGACGTTTGTCTCTGATGAGGAGTTCCGCGAGGAATTTTTCAAAGTTTTTCACAAGGATGACATGGTTAGGATTGTTTTTCTTTTCGATAGGCAGATGGTTCCGGGTGATCATGCCAGAGCATTGTTCAGCAGGATGTCGGCGAGGAAAATCACCAAGTATCTCAATTTCGTTCTTTTTTCAAACAGAGAGGGTACAGCAAATGAGTTCATGATCACCCAATTGAAGGATGTTGCAGATAAGGTGCGTGGCATGAGTTATTCGAAGACGTTGAACACGTATGTATCTGGTTTGAACAGTTCGTTTAGACCAGATATGTATATTCAGCACCAAGCGTTGGGCAGCGTGCTTGTAACTCGGCATGCGTGGATCAGGTTCTTCGAAAGGGCACCGAAACATATCCTGCAACGGTTTGTGTTGGGTACAAAGATCGATGTCGACAGCATGCATTGTGAGTTGGGCAAGGTTTTTTCTGATTCTGTGCAACAAACCCTGCCTCCAAAATATGAGGTGAGAAGATTCTTCAACAACAACAAGCAGGATGCAAAGCGTTTTCTGCACAAAGGGACAGATCTGTACTTTGTGGTGGTGAGGGACGGCCTCCAACACATTGCAGTTACGATCGAGACGATAGGTGATTTGAAAAGCTGAGTGTCTGAATTATTTGTGTACCGTAAGGGCAAGCGCGTGCTTGCCCTTTTTCTTATCCACCAGTTTTCTTTGACTGCCATCAATCAAAAACTTAGAGTAAGTATAGGAAGTTCGTTCGGTGGTTTCTAAACATCAGGAGAAGACACATGAATACCGGTAGCGACGTTAGCGGAATGCTCGCTTCGGAGCAGAGTGGTGCTCGTTGTGTGCCAGGACTTTTTGGCGGTGACGTTCCTGATCCTCAGGAGGATTCGTCGGCAAGCCAAACTGATCCCGGTGTGCAAGGGGATGTGCAGGGACAACTTACCCTCGAGCTCGACACGGGCGTTCAGGGTGGTGAGGCGAACTAGTTCCGCCGTAGGGGCTTCGCATGGATGCGAGCCCTTTTTGTATCACTTGACTTTATTTTAATAAGTGCTAGTATATTCGCAGCGTAAGTTCTTTGTCTGGTTGTTTCACCCTTTCATGGAAGGAATGGTATGGCTCAGAAGAATTGCAGGGTTCAGCGACTTGTTGCTGGCCAGGTCCGTTTGTCCCCCGGCGATTTGCAGGGGGATGCAGCAGGAGACGCCGGCATTCCGATGAATATCGGGACGATCGGTGTCGACCCAGCCGAACTTGAGCGTGCCCTGGCATTTGCCTCGGCTGCTCAGCGTCATGGCCCCCACGGTGCCCACGGGCACATTGAGGAGGGACTGGTAACCCTCGGGGGTGATCAGTCCTAAGAACTCCAAAACGGGAACGCATGTGCGTTCTCAGTTATCCGCTCTGTGTGCGTCCGGTGCCCACATCCCGGAACGCAGCAGGCGGTTTTTATTTTCAAGAACACGTAAAGGAGATCTGAAATGAGATCTGACATGCCTGGATTCGACAGGAATGCGGTGAGTACGCTCATCGCGCTGGCGGGGAAGTCGACAGTTTTTCCCGAAGAGTCACATGACTTGCCACCACTGCCCAACCAACTGCTTAAATCTGCTACGGTAGCGCCCGACTTCTTTGATGGGGTCATGTTTGAGTGCCCTTGGGACAACACGGGCTTCACCAGTCATAGCTACGAGCTGATGTATTTGTCCGACCAGCAGCATCTCGGCACTTTTGCTGAGTGCCTGGAGCCAGAGAAAAACCACGGCCCACATATTCCGAGGCGGCCGCAGGATCCGCATGCTCGTCGGCCCCCTGAAAGATATGACATGATGACGATCTGACCACGATCCGACAATGTTCGAGGCTCGCCGTATTACGGCGAGCCTTTTCTTTTATCGCTTGTTTTACGCCACATTTTTTGATAACTTTAAGGCCTGCGGGCGTATAGCTCAGGTGGTTAGAGCGCGTCACTGATAATGACGAGGTCCCAGGTTCAACTCCTGGTACGCCCACAAAGTTCCGTTGTTGTGCATGGACTATCAAAAACTTTTTAAAAATAAAAAAATCACCTTGATGGGGCTTGGTTTGCTCGGTCGGGGTGTGGGCGACGCTGCTTTTTTTGCTGGTGCTGGTGCGGACCTGACGGTGACTGATCTCAAAAGTCCTGCAGATCTGGCAACATCTATCGATTCTTTAAAACAATTTAAAAAGATTCGATTCGTGCTCGGTAAGCATGAGCTCGAGGATTTTCAAAAAGTGAATACGGGCCGTGGTGCAGATATGGTGGTGAAGGCAGCGGGCGTTCCGATTGATTCGTCTTACATTCTGGAGGCAGAAAAGGAAAATGTACCCGTCACTATGAGTACGGCGCTTTTTGCTGAATACACCCCTGCAAAGGTGGTGGGTGTGACAGGAACTCGCGGCAAGTCTACGGTTACTCATCTTTTGTACGAAATTTTAAAAGCGCATCAAGATACGACACAGGAAACAGGAAAAGTTTTGCTTGGTGGAAACGTTCTTGGTGTTTCGACACTTGAGCTTTTGCCGAATTCTTCAAATGGAGATATCGCCGTGCTCGAACTCGATTCTTGGCAGCTTCAAGGTTTTGGTAATAGTCACAATAAGGAGTTTCCAAATAATCCAGATGGATTTTCGCCACCCGTGGCAGTGTTCACGACATTTATGTCTGACCATATGAATTATTATGCTGGCGACATGGAGCGATATTTTGCTGATAAGGCCAATATCTATCGTTTTCAGCAGGAGCGTGATGTGCTTGTGGTGAGCGAACAAGTAGCTCGATTTATTAAAAAATTTGGTCCCACACCGAAAGCAAAAATGATCGTTGCTCAGGCATCAGACGTTCCGAGTTCTTGGAAAATAAAGATTCCAGGTGAGCACAACCGACTCAACATCGCGCTTGCGCTTCGCACCGCACAGGCCATGGGCGTTCCCGAGCGAACGATCGAAAGAGTGGTCGAGTCTTTCAAGGCAATACCGGGGCGTCTCGAGCTCGTCCGCACATACAGGGGAATAGATTTTTACAATGACACAAACTCCACAACACCAGATGCGACAATTGTTGGGTTGCAATCTTTAGCAAAAGAAAAGAAAGTCATTTTGATTTTTGGTGGGGCAGATAAAAAACTTGATCAAAAGGAATTGCTGAAGGTTTTGCCTGATTACACAAAATCACTCATTGTTTTACCAGGTAGCGGTACAGATTTGGTAAAAGAAAAATTGGTGAAAATTTCTGAGTCGCACAACATTCCAATTTCTTTTGTAAAAAGTATGCAGGAGGCTGTCGATGTTGCGATCGAACATGCGCGGATCGGTGACACTGTCCTCATGAGTCCAGCATTTGCTTCGTTCGGATTATTTAAAAATGAATACGATCGCGGAGACCAGTTTAATGATATTGTGAATACACTTTAGGTTATGAATTTTAAAAGATTATTTCTTAAGACGTATTATTTTTTTGAAAACCCGATTAAGAGGTTTTATTGGTTTGTCGTGAAGCCTGAAACAAGAGGTGCAAAAATACTCGTGCAGCATAACGATAAGTTTTTACTCGTTCGTTTGGATTATGCACACAAAAAATGGACTATACCTGGTGGAAGAGTAGATAAAGGTGAAACACCGGAGCAGGCAGCAATCCGAGAGGCACAGGAAGAAGTTGGAGTTTATTTACGTGATGCTAAGTTTATTGGCTCATATTTTAATATTAAAGAACACAAAAGAGATACTGTAGATATTTTCCATTCCATTGTTCAAGGCGACACTTTTAAAGTCGACGGGATAGAAATAAAGGAGGCAGGTTGGTTTGCGCCCAATGAGTTACCTGAGGATCGTGTTCCTCGTGTCGACTTTATTTTTGGCATGCTGAACCAAGAGAAGAAATAATGTATACCATGCAAAATATGTTCACAACAGCAAAAAATATTTATTTTATCGGCATCGGTGGTATCGGCATGTCTGCGGTGGCGCGAATGTTTTTGCTTGAGGGGCGGGAGGTGCATGGGTCTGATCTCGCTGCATCTGAAGTCACTGAAGAGCTCGAAAAGCTTGGTGCGCACATTCATATCGGCAGCCCTGCCAAAAACCTGCCAGAGGGAACCGACCTAGTGATTTATACCGTTGCGATTCCGGAAACACATTCAGAGTTTGTAGCTGCAAAATCCGCAGGCATATCTACAATGTCATACCCCGAGTCGCTCGCACATATTTCGAAGGACAAATATACAATTGCAGTTGCTGGTACGCACGGCAAAACCACGACGACAGCGATGATTGCAAAAATTCTTATTGATGCAGGTCTTGATCCGACGGTGATCGTTGGTAGCATGTTGCGAGATTTGAAAAATGGTAGCAGGAGTAATTTTGTCGCTGGCAAAAGCAAATATTTTGTTGTTGAGGCATGTGAGTACAAACGTTCGTTTTTGAATATCCATCCGGATATCGCTGTGATAACAAACATAGATGAAGATCATCTTGATTACTACAAAAATCTTGAAGGTGTTCAGGGTGGATTTCAGGATTTCGTTCATAATATAAAAAAGGGTGGCACACTGGTGACAGATATTTTAAGTGAAACCATTGAGCCGGTGATCGTGCGGTCCGAAGGATTTTTGAATGAGCAAGAAATTGTGGCACTTGATTATGAATCGCTAGACAAAATTTCATTGAAAGTTCCTGGTGAGCATAATATCCGCAATGCAAAAGCGGCGTTCGTGGTGGCTTCTACTCTCGGTGTTCCGAAAGAAAAAGCTCTCGCTTCACTCGCAGGCTTTTCTGGTACCTGGCGGCGATTTGAAGAAAAGGGTCAGACTGCTGCAGGTGCACTCGTGTACGACGATTACGCTCATCACCCGACAGAAATCGCCGCTACGCTCGATGGCGTGAGAGAAAAATTTCCTACACAGAAAATCGTGGTGATTTTTCAGCCACATTTGTATAGTCGAACGAAAGAACATTTTACAGAATTTGGTGCTGCGCTTGCTCGTGCAGACGAAATAGTTCTCGTGCCTATATATGCTGCGCGCGAGCCGAATGATCCAACTGTTTCATCCGAACTTTTGGTTGAAGAAATAAAAAAACACAATACAACACATATAGCATTTGCTCCTGATTTTTCTAAAGCCGCAGAAATAGCGTTACAAAAGGCTGAAAAAGACGATGTGGTGATCACGATGGGGGCAGGTGATGTGGGTGCAATTTCTGATTTAGTTATCAACAGGTAGAACGGTGTGATATAGTGCTTTCAAATGATTACACGAAACAGAATTCTTTTTATTGTTGGACTCTGGAATGTTTTGCTTCCGTTTCTTGGGTTTCCGAGCAGTGTTCGGACGGTGTTTATTGTTGCGTCTGGCCTCGTCGCTATTTTCCTCGCATTCATGTATTCGCGTGACAGACACATGCATGCAAGGCCTGTTGGGCAGCCTATGCCGCGTGTTGAGCCAACTCGTCCCGAGCCAGCTTTTCATCCGGAGCCTGTTTCTCGACCTGAGCCCGCTTCTCGTGCTGAGTCTACGACTGAGTCATTTGTACCTCCCGCAGCGCCGCGTTCGTTGCGACCAGAGAAACCGCTTGAGGATCGTTTTACGGATCTCAAATCTATTCTCAAACATACGAAAACTTTTTAATGCACATTTCATCCTATCCGCACGGCAATGGCGAAATCCAAATCTAAAATCTATGTGCAGATCGGAGGACTGATTGTTGTGCTCGCCGCAGCCGGTTTTGTTGTGAATGCTTCGCCGTCAGTTTTCAATATTCAGTACGAAACAGTGCAGGGAGAACTTTCCCGAGCACACAAAGACGAGGTTAAAAATGCCGAGCCCGAAGGTATTCAGATTGTTCACATCCCAACCCCAGAAGTAGTGAAGGCGATTTATATGTCGCAGTGTGTTGCAGGCACACCGAGCTTTCGCGACAAGCTTGTAAAGATTGCTGATGAAACCGAGATCAATTCGATCATGATCGACATCAAAGACTACAGCGGTCGGATCGGCTATGTCACAAAAAATCCAAAGCTCATCGACGCCGTTTCCGACACCTGTCGCGCGCCAGATATTGTTGAGTTCATCGACCGTTTACACAAAAAGGGAATTTATGTCATTGGGCGCATCACGGTGTTTCAGGATCCGTTTATGTCAAAAACGCATCCCGAGCGAGCGGTGCGCCGCAAGTCCGACGGTGGAGTGTGGAAAGACCACAAAGGCTTGAGCTTTATCGACGTTGGCTCGCGCGAACACTGGGACTACATCGTCGAGCTTTCCAAAGAATCATACGCACTCGGTTTTGATGAACTCAATTTTGACTACATTCGTTTTCCTTCTGACGGTAACATGGAGGACACGTTGTATACGCTCAGTATTGAAAAAGGGAAGACACGACCAGAAGCACTCGAAGAATTTTTTGTATATCTCAAAGAGCAACTCAAGCCGCTCGGTGTTGTGACATCTGCCGATCTTTTTGGAATGGTGACAACGAACCGCGACGATCTCGGTATCGGGCAGGTTTTGGAGCGCGCATTGCCACATTTTGACTACATTGCACCGATGGTCTATCCGTCGCATTATCCGCCAAAGTTTAACAACTGGCCTGACCCGAACGACTATCCATATGAGCTTATTAAATATGTGATGGATAGCGCCGTACAGCGCGCGAATGAGTTTGACCAAGCGTTTGGCACATCGACCCCAGAACTCGCGGCAAAATATGAGGCGAAATCCTACCGTAAACTTCGTCCGTGGTTACAAGACTTTGACTACGGCGGTGACTACGATGTGGCCGAAGTCAGGGCACAAATAAAGGCAACATACGACACCGGCCTCAACTCCTGGATGCTCTGGGCACCGAGCAATATTTATACTGTGGGGGCGCTTGACAGAGAATAGTGTAGTACTTGACGAAGTGGTAATAATCATGTTACAATTTATACTAGATGCGGTTTAGGCGTGTGCCTTCTCTGGCATTCGTTCATTGTCAAAGGCTCTGAAGATCAGAGCAGAAAGGTGCTAACGATGGCGACATCGCTTACATCTAAGGTTGGAACGTCCGAAGCTGATGCTGTTACGCCCGCACAAGTTGCAGATGTCGTTCGTGTGGCGGAGGCTGCGGCAAGAAGTGCTGCAGAAGAAGTGACTGGACAGCTCGTGGCTTCCGGTACCATGACCAGAGCGGCCTTTCAGCAGGTAGTCGAGTCGCGGGACAAGATCAAGAAGAAGGTGACTGAAGCGCTCGGGAAGCTCATTCCTGAACTCGCGAAGCTCCGTCTTCGCCCCATCTCGCTCGGTGAGAAGCTCACCCTTAAGGCGACCGACGGCAAGCGGACGATCGCGAAGGCCAAGACGATCTTCGACCACATCGACGTCGACTTCAAGAACTACGGGACCGATGTCTCGGGCCAGGCACGCACGGGGATGGTCCCTGTTGTCCATGAACTTCTCGAGGACTCAACGTTCGAGCAGATGTTCAATTCGCTTTCCGCGAATCTGGACAGTCTTTGCTTCGAGCAGGACCAGATCATTGACTTCGTCACCGACCACCGCAACTGGCTCCGCACCGACGGCTACGCCACGTTCTTCCTCTTCAAGGTTGCCGACAATTTCTTTGTGGTGGGTGTCGGCTTGGACTCGGATGGCTGGCTCGAGGTCTACGTGGACCATTTCTCGGACGACGACGTCTGGCGCGGTGAGTTCCGGCTTCGAGTGGTGGTTCCGCAAGTGACACCTGTGACCGCCTGAACCTTGACTCATGTTCCTTTGACCCCTGACCCCTTGGACGCTTGTCCATGGGGTTTTCTCATGTAAATTAAGTAGAAAAATTGAGAGCACGTCAGATAAGTTTGTTGTATAATATCCCCAAACGCTCTTATGGCCGAGAACCCAATTACATATTTTGCCGAGACGGATTCGCGCAACAAACGCGTGCCGTTTGGAATCAAAAATAAAGACCGCGACCGACACGTCTATGTGATCGGAAAAACCGGCATGGGTAAGTCGACGCTTTTGGAAAACATGGCCATTCAGGATATTCAGAATGGCCACGGTATGGCGTTCATCGACCCGCACGGCAAGACAGCCGACCTCCTCCTGGAATATGTGCCGCAAGAACGCATTAAAGATGTGATCTATTTTGCGCCATTTGATACCGAATATCCGATTTCTTTTAACGTCATGGAAGATGTGGGCATAGACAAGCGCCACCTCGTTGCAAACGGCCTCATGAGCGCCTTCAAAAAGATCTGGGTTGATGCCTGGTCGGCGCGTATGGAGTATATTTTGAATAACATTTTGCTTGCCCTCCTCGAGTATCCTGACTCGACACTCGTCGGTGTGAACCGCATGCTTGCCGACAAAGATTATAGAAATAAAGTGGTGGCGAACATCAAAGATCCGTCGGTGAAGTCGTTTTGGGTTGATGAATTTGCAAAATACGGCGAGCGATACATGCAGGAAGCGGGCGCGGCGATCCAAAACAAAATCGGTCAGTTCGTGTCGAACCCACTTGTGCGAAACATTATCGGTCAGCCGAAGTCGAGTTTCGATGTGCGCAAAGTAATGGATGAAAGCAAGATTCTCATCATCAACCTTTCGAAAGGTCGCGTCGGTGAAATGAATGCAAACCTTATCGGCAGCATGCTCATTACCAAGCTTTATCTCGGTGCGCTGTCTCGTGCTGATGCATCAGAAACTCGACTCAAAGCATTGCCGCCGTTTTATCTTTTTGTGGACGAGTTCCAGTCTTTTGCAAACGAATCTTTCGCCGATATTTTGTCAGAGGCTCGAAAATATAAACTCAGTCTGACGATTGCGCATCAGTACATTGAGCAGATGTCCGAAGAAGTGCGTGCTGCGGTGTTTGGTAACGTTGGTACGATGATTTCTTTCCGTGTCGGTGCATTTGATGCAGAAGTTTTGGAAAAGGAATACGCACCTGTGTTTACTGCAGAAGATGTGGTAAATCTCGGTTTCACACAACTTTATTTGAAACTGATGATCGATGGCGTGTCGTCACAGCCATTTTCTGCGAGCTCTTTGCCTCCAATTAAAAAGCCAGAAATTAGTTACAAGGACGATATTATCGAAAACTCGCGCAAACATTTCGCAAAGCAAAAACTCGAAGTTGAGGAATCGATTCGCAAATGGCATGAGCCTGTCACTGGCCCAGCTCCAGCAAAGTCTGCGTCTGCGACGCAAACTCCAAAGGCAGAAAGGATAGAAGGGAAGCCATCACACACAGCCCACGCTGCGCATCCAGCGCATGGTTCACATGCCGGGCACGGTTCACAACCTGTCCATGTCCCGCCCGCAAAGCCTGATTCAACACCTGCGCCTATTTTAGCGCCAAAATCGGCACCGCAGTCGACACATGCCTCCGCAGCTCCAAAGGCTCATCAGGGTCAAACTGCTCACACTTCGCCTCATACCCCACATCGCACCGAAACTCCACGTACTGAAACACCTCGACCCGCACCACCCGGTGGAACCAACAAAATTGAGATCCCACAACCCGTAAAACCAATCTCACTTGAATCGCTCAAAAAGCACCCACCGCAAAGCAAAGGACCTGCCGGTCAGAACCTTTCTGATTTAAAAAACGCACTGAAGGATATTGTTGAAAAGGCACAGAAGGAAAAGCCGGCAATGAAACCGGAAGCGAAGCCAGATGTAAAATCTGAGCCCAAAATAGACGCGAAACCCGTAGCAAAACAGGAAGTAAAACCAGAACCGAAAACAGAAACACAGAATCCAAAGGAGGTGCCAGAAGACGTGTTGAGGCGTATACTAGATATTCCAAAGCGAAACTAGACCATACATATCCTGCAAAAGCATGAAGGTACTTATTTTTTCAGTTGCATACACGCCGTTTGTCGGCGGGGCGGAAGTTGCGGTAAAAGAAATTACAGATCGAATTTCTGATATTGAGTTTCATATGCTCACGGTGAATCTCGATGGTCGCCAAAAAAAATATGAGCAGATAGGAAATGTGCATGTGCATCGAGTCGGGGGCGCGTTTTGTCGTGGGATGGTGGGTAAGCTCGCATTTCCATTTCTCGGTGCTTTGCGTGCACGGTCGCTCCATCGCATGCATCGTTTTGATACGACATGGTCTATCATGGCGAACTACGCTGGTTTTGCGGCCCTCTTTTTTTCTTACATAAAGCCGCAGGTGCCTTTTTTGCTTACCCTTCAGGAGGGTGATCCCATTCCATACATCAAGCGACAGGTGTGGTTTGTGTATCCATTGTTCCAGCAAATTTTTCGTCGCGCTTCTCGCGTGCAGGCTATTTCGAATTACCTTGCAGATTTTGCTCGGGACATGGGCGCTCGGGGAGAAATTTCTGTCATACCAAACGGTGTTGATTTTGAGCTTTTTTCAAAACCCGCTGATCCTGCTCGCATCGCGGACTTGAGGCAAAAATTCGTTTTTACTGCAGACGACATTGTGCTTGTAACTGCATCACGTCTTGTGCAGAAAAACGGTATTGAAGATGTGATCAATGCCTTGCCGCGTTTGCCTGATTCGTACAAATTTTTGATTGCCGGTGTTGGTCCGCTTGAAAAGCAGCTTCGTGCTCGCGTGCGAGCGATCAGCGTTTCTTCGCGAGTTGTTTTTGCTGGCTTCGTTCCACATGCTGATCTGCCTGCGTATTTTCAGATGTCACATGTGTTTGTGCGACCGTCCCTTTCTGAAGGAATGGGGAATGCGTTTATCGAAGCAATGGCAGCGTGTCTTCCTGTCGTTGCTACGAGCGTTGGGGGGATTGCAGATTTTTTGGAAGACAATGTGACAGGATTTGTGTGCAGGGTTCAGAACTCAGAAAGTGTGGCAGACCGTGTGCGTGCGTCAGTTGAACAGAAAGAGATTCGAGAAAAAGTTATCGAGAACGGCACTAGACTTGCTCGCGATACATACAATTGGAACATTATTGCTCGTAATATGAAAACGTTCTTGAATTTATCCCAAAAGTAGATACTATTCGCGTAGGCTGTATATACAAAGTAGTCCAAGAAACGAGACATAAACAAAGGAAGGAGAATACCATGTCTGCAGTTGGAAGCGGAAGGATTCTTGAGGTTTGTGGTAAGTCAATCGTGGTTCCACCAACAAAACAGGAATTCCGAATGGATCAGTTCAGTGTTTCAAGGGGGCAAGATATTCTTGTGACGGATTTTGGCTCCCTGTTCATCACCCAAGCCTTCTTTCATTTTTTTATTGCTGGAGAGGGGGTTGTGGAGCGTCCCGTGGAGTATGCGACCGCATATATGTGGCGTGAAATCGGGGCGCCGATGGCCTGTGGTGATGTGCTGAAGAAGCTTGTGGGTGATGAGTCTCAACTTGAAAGGTTGCAAACACCACTTCAACACGTGTTTGCAATCCTGCGAGAACACCGACGGAACGACCATATCAATGTCCTGCTCACCAACGGATATTCCAACTATTTCTGTGTTCAGAATCAGTACAACGAGTTTACGCTTCTCGATGTCTGGCGGGATGGCGATCGTTTCGGGATCGATGCATTGCTTGCTGGGTTTGCAAGTCTTGCAGACCTCGAGGCAGCTGATCGGTTCTACCATCCAGACACGCTGGTTCTGCCGCAGACGGAAGTTGGTTCTGCTGCTGCGTAACTGTTTCAATCACGAGCCTGTCGCAATGTGCGGCGGGCTTTTTTCTTTGGGGCGGATATAATACTCCTATGGCCAATATTCTCATATGTACAGGCATATACCCGCCTCAGATCGGTGGTCCTGCGCAGTATGCAAAATCAGTTGCAGAGGAGTTTCAGGCACAAGGGCATCAGGTGAAGGTGCTCACGTACAACCTCGAGCGGAAACTGCCAACGCTTGTGCGACATGAACTTTTCTTTTGGCGCACATTATTTAGCTTGGGAGGTGTGGATTTTGTGTTGGTGCTCGACACGTTTAGTGTTGGTTGGCCAGCTATTGCAGCTGCAAAACTTTTGGGCAAGAAAACGATCATCAGAACCGGTGGCGATTTTCTTTGGGAGGCATATGTAGAACGCACTGACGACCTCGTATTGCTTCGTGAGTTTTATGAAACTCGTCACGGAGATTTTAACTGGAAAGAGAAAATTATCTTTCAGATAACAAAATGGACGCTAGAAGATGCGTCGGCGATTATATTCAGCACAGACTGGCACCGAAAGATTTTTGAAAAAGCATATGATCTTGATCCAAAGAAAAATTTTGTTGTTGAAAACTATTATGGAGAAAAATTGCCACAAGTAGAAAAGGAGAATCGCGCGTTTGTTGCAGGTACGCGTCCGCTCAAATGGAAAAATATCAATTGGCTTCGAGAGGTGTTTGTAAAAGCAAAAGAAGAGGATCCGACGATTGAACTTGATACGACGACTGCGCCATACGAAAAGTTTATTGAAAAAATACGCCATTCGTACGCAGTGATTTTGGTGTCGCTTGGGGATATTAGCCCGAACATGATCCTCGATGCGATCCGAGCAAATACACCGTTTATTTTGACCAAGGAAACCGGTCTCTATGATCGTCTCAAAGATGTTGGGCTGTTTGTTGATCCAAAGGATCCAGAAAATGTAAAAGAAAAAATTTTATACTTGGCTGATCGCAGTCATTATCGTTTTGAGCAGGAAAAAGTTGAGCGGTTCACATTTACACATTCATGGAAGCAGATTTGCGAAGAAATTCTTGATGTGGCGAAGGGTCTTTAATAGTCGAGGAAAAAATATATTTGAAAATGAAAGTTATTAGTATCAGTACCGATCGAAAAATATTTGAACCGGGAAGCGCAGTTCGAGCGCGGCAGGTTGAGTACGGCTCACTTTTCGATGAGTTGCACATTGTCGTGTTCACAGGGCGGGCAGATGAGCGCGGAAATCGGTATGAACAAAAAACCCAGATAGCGCCGAACGTCTGGGTGTATCCGACTAACTCATTTTCCAAAATTTCACGCGTTTTTGATGCAACGCGCATTGCAAGGAGTGTTGTGAAGGAGATTGGCGTGTCCACTACACAGACCGCAGCACAGATTGTGGTCACCACGCAGGATCCATTCGAGACTGGGCTTGTTGGTGCACGACTTGCGCGACAGGCCGGCGTTCGACTTCATGTGCAGATTCACACCGATTTTTTGAGTCCGTTTTTTGCGGGTGAATCATTTCTAAATCGTTTTCGTGTTTACATTGCAAAACGAGTGCTTCGACAAGCGCATGCGGTAAGGGTGGTGAGTAAGCGTATCGCCGACTCTGTTATTGCTGCGAAACTGACGAAATGCACTCCAGAGGTTTTGCCGATCTTTGTTGATGTTGCGCATCTTGAACAGGTGGTGGTAGATGACGCACGCAATCTTCAGAAAAAGTATCCGCAATTCAACTTTATTATTCTCATGGCATCACGCTTGACCAAAGAGAAAAATATTGAGTTCGCGCTCGACATGTTTGCAAAGCTTGTCGCAGAGTACCCGAGGACGGGGTTGGTGATTGTGGGGAGTGGCAAGAATGCACGAAGCCTCCATCAGCGAGCAAAATCATTACACATTGAGCAATCTGTCGTGTTTGAACCGTGGTCAGAAAAGCTTGTGTCATACTATAAAACTGCACATGTGTTTCTTGTTACTTCAAACTACGAAGGTTTTGGCATGACATTGATAGAGGCAATTGCTTCGGGTTGTCCCGTTGTGTCGACAAATGTTGGGATTGCGCAGCAGCTTTTGCGTGACGGTTCTACTTCACCCGTGTGTGAAATTGGTGACTTTGCATGTTTTTTGGACACATTGGCAGGGTTCATAGAACAACCATCTGCCCGCAAGCATGTGTTGATTGAAGCTCAGAATCGACTCGGACAAATCGTCGCTTTGGATAAAACACAATATCTGAATGCATATAAGTCACTTATTGAGCGAGCGTTGTTGTAACAGTTCAGCAAACACATATGAAGCTACTCGTAATTACACAAAAAGTTGATTCAAACGATTCTATCCTCGGGTTTTTTCATCGTTGGCTCGAGGAGTTTGCACGACACACCGATCAGCTCACTGTTATTTGTCTTGAAAAGGGAATTTCTCATTTGCCATCGCAGGTCAGTTTGTTTTCTCTTGGAAAAGAAAACCGACTTGGTCGACTGACCTACGCGTTTCGTTTGTTCAAGATTGTCTGGCAGAAGCGCAATGATTACGACGTGGTGTTTGTACACATGAATCCGATTTATGTTGTACTCGTGGGTTGGTTGTGGCGTCTTTTAGGTAAAAAAATCGGTTTTTGGTATACGCACAAACACGTTGATTGGAAACTTCGAATAGCAGAGCAGTTTGCTCACGTAATATTTTCTGCATCAGAAAAAAGTTTCCGTCTTCGAAGTAAAAAGCTCAACATAATGGGGCACGGTATCGATACGAAAGTGTTCGCGCCACTGAGCAAAGTTGATGATCTGAATGGGCAGGAGGTGGGTGCGACGTTTCGAGTTGTGAGCGTTGGAAGGCTTTCACCAATAAAAAATCTCGAAACACTCATTGATGCAGTGCATATTTTAAAAAACAAAAGCCACAAGCTTTTACTTGAAATCGTCGGTGGTTCTGAAACTGCTGACCAGAAGGAGTATGAAAATTTTTTGCGTGAAAAGGTGCTCACGATGCACCTTGAGCATGAGGTTGTGTTTACTGGTCCTTTGTCCCAAGCAGAAACAGTTCCCAAGGTTCAGCACAGTGATCTTTTTGTGAACACGAGCAAGACGGGTAGTCTCGACAAAGCAGTGTTGGAGGCGATGTCGTGTGGTGTGCCCGTACTTACTTCAAACGAAGCATTTGTTTCAATGTTGAGCGCCCATGGACTCATGTTTGAAGCAGGTAATGCTGAAGAGCTTGCTCGCATGATTGAGTCGCTGTTGGTTGATAAGAATCGGCGTGCAGAGCTTGGAATACAACTTCGCAAAGAGATAGTCGAACACCATGAGCTCGGATCACTTATCGTGCGTATACTTCATCATTATGAAACAAGTCGATAAAGCACATTACAGTTTTCGGTCCTACTGCTACCCAGAACGATGGGCGAGCTATTACTATCAGCTCGAAACCATTCTTGGCCTACAGGCCAGCTCAGTTCTTGAGGTGGGCTCGGGTGACAATGTTCTTAGAAATTATATTGAGCACAATACGCAGATATCTTATACAAACCTTGATATTGCGGATGATCTCAAGCCAGACATTCTCGGTAGCGTAGAGCATATTCCGTGCGCTGACAGTTCGTTCGATGTTGTGTGTGCGTTCGAGGTACTCGAGCATCTGCCTTTCGAAAAATTCGAAAAATCGTTTTCAGAAATGATGCGAGTTGCTCGAACTCATGTTGTGATAAGCGTGCCGCACTTTGGTCCGTCGATTCGCTTTTCATTTAAAATTCCATTTTTGCCTGAAGTTCGCTTTGCATACAAGGTGCCGTTCCCCAAAAGGCATGTATTCAACGGTCAGCATTATTGGGAACTCGGAAAAAAGGGTTTTCCTGTTCGACGTGTTCGAGAGATAGTGAAGAAATACGGTGACGTTGTCGATGAATTCGTTCCATTCGAAAACCAGTATCACCACTTTTTTGTGATCAAAAAATAGTTATTTTTGGCGAGTAGTAGAAACATACAAATCGCCCCAAATGTTTGGTATCGACTCCTTTTTTATACTAGAAATAACCTCTGCAGGAGTTGCCCATTTTTCGAGTTTTTGATGCTGTGTAGATGCCGTTTAGTTTTATTTCCTCTGTGTGGTTTATATGATGCTGTGCCCATATATAATCCGAAATGTCAAAAGGGTTCATCCGGTTTTTCGGTATTGTGCCGTGCTATATTAATCGACATGAACTATGAGAAAATTTTTGGTCGCATTTTAACAGTGGGAATTCTTGCGGCTCTGTGTATTCCGTTTACTGTTTCGGAAAGCATGTTGTATCCATTCATCTCCGGAAAGGGTTTTATGTTCCGTATTCTTGTCGAGATTTTGTTCGCACTGTGGCTCGGCGGTATGTATTGGTTCAAAGATTTTCGACCAAAATTTTCTTGGATTCAAGTATCTGTTCTTGTGTTCGGTCTCGTTGTATTTCTCGCTGATGTGTTCGGTGTCTCATTCTATAGAAGCTTCTGGAGCAACTTCGAGCGTATGGAAGGAATGATCGCCGTGCTCCATATCGTTGCGTATTTCCTTGTTGCAAGTTCGGTGCTCAAAACTCGCTTGGTCTGGAATTGGTTTTTTAACACATCGGTGGCGGCAAGTGCTGTTATGTCTATATATGTGTTTTTGCAGCTTGCAGGCAAGATTACGATAAACCAGGGCGGCGTGCGCGTTGACGGAACTTTTGGAAATGCGACATATCTTGCGATCTATATGCTCTGCAATATTTTTATCGCGCTCTTTTTGATGGCGAGAATATATCAGAATCGTGCTGCTGTTTCTAACCCAGCGGTTTGGTATGTCGGTTACGGTATTGCGATTGTTTGTCAGGTCATATCTCTGTACTACACAGCGACACGTGGTGCGATTCTCGGTCTTTTGGGCGGCCTGCTTCTTACTGCGCTCATGATTGTTATTTTGGAAAAGCAGCGTTCGATGTTGAAGAAAATTTCTATCGGTGTTCTTGTTGGTGTTTTCGTACTGTCGGGAGGTTTCTTGGCAATTCGCAAAACTGATTTTGTTCTGAATAGTCCGACATTAGCTCGCTTCGCTTCTATTTCTATTGAGCAGATAAGCACGCAAGGTCGTCGATATATCTGGCCAATGGCCATGCAGGGCTTTGCAGAGCGACCAGTGCTTGGGTGGGGTCAAGAGAATTTTAATTATATTTTCAACAAATACTACGATCCGCGAATGTATGCGCAGGAGCAATGGTTTGATCGTGCACATAACGTCGTGCTCGACTGGCTTGTTGCGGGTGGTGTACTCGGCTTCCTTGCGTACTTGAGTTTGTTTGCTGCACTTCTGTATCTTTTGTTTAAAAATAAAAATCTGAGTACGGTCGACAAAAGTATTTTGGTTGGTCTGATTGCTGCCTACTTCTTCCACAACTTATTTGTGTTCGACAATCTCATTAGCTACATCTATTTCTTCTCACTTCTCGCATTTGTGCATGCAATGTCTGTAGAAGGGAAACCAGATGTAAACTGGATTACTCGGTTTTTTGAGAATAAGAAATATGCACCAGTCCTAAAGTTTGGTTTGCCAGTCGTGTCTGCGGTTGTTGCAATCACACTTTTGTATTCATGGAACCTTAAGCCGATACTTGCAAGTAAAAACATTCTGTACGGACTGAGCTCGATTCAACCTGGTCAGTACTTTAACCCTCAGGCAGGACTCGAATTCTTCAAAAAAGCATACACATACGAAACATTTGCAGACAACGAAGCGACAGAGCAACTCTTCAATCAAACAAATTTGTTTCTAAATGAAGCGGTTCCAGCACAAATTCGCTCTGACTATGCGCAGTTTACTGCCATGCAGTTCGACCGCATGATCGCTCGAAATAAAAATGATGCCCGCACACTTTTGTTTGCAGGCACATTCCGGGCGCAGATCGGTGATCTCCAGAACGCATTGCCATATCTTGATCAGGCGGAAAAGGAATCCATGGGAAAGCAGTCGGTGAAGTTCGAAAAGGGTTTGGTGTATATGGGACTCGGTCAACATGACAAGTCACTCGAATATTTCAAGAAAGCGTATGAGCTTGCACCCGGAAATACTGAATCAGTTATTCTGTATGCAATTGCTGCTGTCGAGGCCAAAAACAACCAGCTTGCAAACGTTGTACTTGCTCAAGTTGATAAAGACACCGCGTCACGTGATGAGCGTCTTATTGCCACACTTGCAGCGAACGATCGTGTTATGGATGCAATCAAGCTCATCGAGCATCGGATTTCGATTGAGCCAAACAACTCGCAGTTGCCATTCCGTCTTGCGGCGGGTTATCTTTCACTTAACCAACGTGTGAAGTCGGTAGAGATTCTGAAGAAGGCAATTATCGATTTCCCTGAGAATAAAAAGCAGCTTGAATATTACATAAAGGAAATCCAAGAAGGCCGAAATCCTTAGAGTTTCTTAAATTATATTTGAGTCCCCATGGTGTTGCATTAGAGACAGTATCTCTTATGATGATGGTACAAAGAGGTTTCGGTCGCACTCATATTATTTTCAAATGGAGCTTGTCACCGATACTTGTGTCAATCATTCATGACCCAGATACTCAAAAAAGAATCGCTCTCGGCTCATACCAGTTTTCGAACTGGAGGACGGGCGCGCTTTTTTGTTGAGGTGGAAAATGTTGAGGAGTTATCTCAGGCTATTGATCTCGCCCGCACAGAAGGTTTGCCGTACATTATTCTCGGTGAAGGATCGAACACGCTGGTGCGTGACACAGATATAGAGGCAGTCGTGATCCGTCCTCGTGTCCGCGGCGTTGAGTTCGTAGAGCAGGCCGGTTCTGTGATGGTCGTTGCTGGTGCTGGTGAACACTGGGATGATTTGGTCCGAGAGACAGTGGAGCGCGGACTGTCTGGTCTAGAGAATCTTTCATGGATACCAGGCAGTGTTGGTGCTGCACCAGTACAGAATATCGGTGCGTATGGGGTGGAGGTAAAGCAGGTGATTGAGTGGGTAGAGGTATACGACCCTGCGGAGCGTGCAGTGAAAAAGCTCGACAACGCTTCATGTGAGTTTGAATACCGTGACAGTATCTTTAAGCGAGAGTCGGGACGACGTTTTATTATTACTCGCATAGCGTTTCGTCTTACGCGGGGTGGTGTGCCAAATATTTCATACAAAGATCTTGCGACTTACTTTGCTGCTCGCGTTGATGCGGGTTCGATTCCATCAGTTGCCGAGGTTCGAGCTGCAGTGATAGATATTCGAAAAAAGAAACTCCCAGACATTGCTGAGTTTGGTACCGCTGGTTCATTTTTTAAGAACCCGATTATTTCTACTGAGCTGTATGCATCACTTTCTGCACAGTATTCAGGTATGCCGATGTTTTCGACCGCAGACAAGTCTTTTGTAAAAATTCCACTTGCGTGGGTGCTCGACAAGGTTTGTGGACTCAATGGTTTCCGGGAAGGGAATGTTGGTTTGTTTCAAACGCAGCCGCTCGCTATTGTGAATTATGGCGGAGCGACCTCTGAAGAAATTATTTCTTTTGCAAAAAAAATTGCAGATATTGTTCGTGAGAAAACAAAAATTGAAATTGAGTGGGAAGTAAATCTCGTGTAATTTTTTAAAATTTTGTATTAAAAATTTTTTGTGGGAAAAAGTTGTCCCCACTTTTCCAAAAAAAATATTGTGTTCGTGTGAAAACTTCGTGATAATAAAGGAGGTCGTAGTTCTTTGTTTATCAATAACAAGCGCATGTGCGAATTGCGCAAATGAAATGAAAAAACGAAAAGCAACAAAGAAGACAACAAAGCGTCGAGCACCAGCTCGAAAGGCAAAGAAGTCTTCGAAGAAGCGCCGCCGATAAGTGCGGTTTGTGTTGTCGCAGTGGCGATGACTCGCTCTAATTATGTTCGTTTCAAACAATCCTCTCTTGTAGAGGATTGTTTGTTTTTTTGATAGAATAATGACCTTGGGGAAACCCCTAAAAAATGGCTATTTTTCAAAGTATTTTTGGTGACTCGAATGCGCGGCAGATCAAGCCGCTCTTTTCTCGTGTACAGCAGATAAACGATTTCGAATCGGTAGTGAGCGCTCTTTCTGATGCTGATCTCAAGGCAAAAACTAATTCTTTTAAAGAACGTATAGCAACAGCAGCTGAGAGTGGTGCAGACCAGAAGCGTATCTCAGAAATTCTCGATGAGATTCTTCCGGAGGCATTTGCACTTGTGCGCGAAGCAGCCAAACGAACTCTTGGTCAACGACATTTTGATGTTCAGCTTATCGGTGGTATGGCGCTCCATCGTGGCGGTGGTGCCGAAATGAAAACTGGTGAAGGTAAAACACTTGTTGCAACACTACCTGCGTACCTGAACGCACTTGAGGGTCGTGGTGTCCATGTTGTTACGGTGAACGACTACTTGTCACGCCGCGACGCAGTGTGGATGGGACAGGTGTACTCGTTTCTCGGATTGTCTGTTGGTGTCATCAACCATGACCAGTCATTTATATATGATCCAAATCACAAAGAACTCGACCAGGAGCGAGACGAAATGGGTTCGTTCAAAGTAGTTCACGAATTTTTGCGACCAGTTTCTCGTGCTGATGCATACCGTGCAGACATTACTTACGGCACCAACACCGAGTTTGGTTTCGACTATCTCCGTGACAATCTTGAATACGACAAGTCACGTCTTCGTCAGCGTGAACATCATTTTGCAATTGTCGACGAAGTCGATTCTATTCTTATCGACGAAGCTCGTACGCCACTTATTATCTCTGCACCAGCCGGAGATTCTGAGAATCTATACTCTTTGTTTTCAAAGCTCGTCCTTACTCTAACAAAAGAGACTGACTACACGATAGACGAAAAGCGTCGTGCAGTGAGTCTTACTGATGCGGGTATCACCGCCGCAGAAAAGGCGCTCGGTGTCGGCAATATTTATACAGACAAAGGAATTAAATACGTCCATCATCTTGAAACCGCTGTTAAGGCGAAGGAACTGTACACACGTGACAAAGACTACGTTGTACGCGAGGGTCAGATCGTAATCGTCGACGAATTCACCGGTCGTTTGCAGCCAGGCCGTCGTTGGTCAGAGGGTTTGCATCAGGCGATCGAAGCAAAGGAGGGTGTTGTGGTGCAAAAAGAATCTCGCACATTTGCATCGATTACATACCAGAACTATTTCCGCATGTACAAAAAGCTTGCTGGTATGACCGGTACAGCGCTTACATCCAAAGAAGAATTTTTCAAAGTCTATGGACTCGATGTTGTTTCTATTCCGACAAATCGTCCACCGAAGCGTATCGACCACGATGACCTTATTTTTCAAACCGAATTCGGCAAGTTCAAAGCCGTAGCTCGCAAAATCAAAGAGTTGCATACAAAGGGTCAGCCAGTGCTTATCGGTACTGTTTCAATCGAGAAAAACGAGCTGCTTTCGCAGTATCTCAAAAATGAAGGTATTCCACATGAACTTTTGAATGCAAAAAATCATGAGAAAGAAGGCGAGATTATTGCGCAGGCAGGGCGTCGTGGTGCGGTAACCGTTGCAACAAACATGGCAGGTCGCGGTGTCGACATCAAACTCGGCGGCAATCCAACCACAGAAGAAGAAGCAGAATCTATCCGTGGCATCGGTGGTTTGTATGTGATCGGAACTGAGCGTCACGAGGCTCGTCGTATCGACAACCAGCTCCGAGGACGAACTGGTCGCCAGGGTGATCCGGGCGAGACCCAGTTTTTTGTTTCTCTTGAGGACAGTCTTATGCGTATCTTTGCGCCTGACATGATGAAAAGGGTCATGGGCAAAATCGGCCTTGCAGAGGATGAGCCGATTCGCAACCCACTCATTACGCGCTCACTCGAAAACGCTCAGACAAAAATCGAAGGACACAATTTTGACGCCCGTAAGTTTGTTTTGCAGTTTGATGATGTGATGAACTTTCAGCGCAAGACAATATATGAGCGTCGCCGCTCGATTTTGACTGGCTCTGGCAAAGAAATTTTTGACTATCTTGATTCTATTATTGATCCTTTGGATGGTGAGTACAAACAAATTCTTGCAGACAAACGCAGTGCGCTCGGCGATGAGCAGTTTGCTCGTGTTGCACAGCGAATCATTTTGCAAACTATCGACATGTTCTGGGTCGAGCATCTTGAAGCGATGGACTACATGCGAGGCAGTGTTCAGCTCCGTGCATATGGCCAGCGCGACCCACTCGTTGAGTACAAGAAAGAAGGTTTGCGTATGTTCAAAACAATGGAGGATTCTATTATCGATGAAGTGCTAAAACTCATCAAATCTGTTGGAGTTGAGGTGCGAGCGGCAGCCCCAGAGGTATTTTCAGAGGGTACAGAGCAGCCTGTTTATAAAAATCAAAAAGTTAAGGAGGCTTCAGTTCCAGTCCCAGAAGTTGGTCGCAACGATCTCTGTCCGTGTGGTAGTGGAAAAAAATATAAAAAGTGCCACGGAGCGTAATTCGTTACCATGATCGAACACGCCATTTCTCTTATCAATCATGTTTTGATTCCGCTCGGTGGAGCGGGAGTGTTTGCTGCGTCTGTTGCAGAAGAAATTTTTGCACCGATTCCGTCGGCGATGGTTATTTTTGCATCCGGGTTTTTGCTTGTTTCAGGTCCGATTAGTTTTGACTCGGTTGTCACGCTTCTTTTGAAAGTTGCAATTCCTGCTGCGCTCGGGATCACGATCGGTTCATTGTTTGCATATTGGGTTGCGTATGTCGCTGGCAAGCCAGTGATCGTGAAATGGGGGAAATGGCTCGGTCTTTCCTGGGATGACGTCGAAAAAATGCATGCAAAGTTCTCCAGCTCATCGTTTGATGAACTGTCTTTGTTTAGTATCCGGGCAATACCGATCGTACCAAGCGTTGTGATCTCTGCGTTTTGCGGACTTGTTCGATTTCCACTTCGTTCATATCTTATCTATTCTTTTCTGGGGCTTCTTATTCGCACAACAACACTTGGGTTTTTGGGTTGGCAGGTCGGAAAGCTTTATTTTCAATATGCGAAAACAATTGCATTATTTGAAAATATAATTCTTGTTATCGTTGCGGTTGGCGTTCTCGCGTTTATTGCATGGCGAGTCTATAAGTCTCGTTCTGTTCAGAAATAGTGCGTGATATAATTTTCTTATGAATATAAAAAAGCTCCAGCTCGGTTTTTTTATTGTGTTTTTGGTCGCTGTGCTCGTATTGTTTTTCTTTATTGCAAAGCCGTACATAAGTGCGATTTTTTTGGCGCTCATTACTGCTGCATTGTTTGCACAGATACATGAACGCCTATTTTTCATGTTCGGCAATCGCAAGAACATCTCGGCACTTGTTTCAGTTGTTCTCGTTTTGCTTGTCTTCTTCGTTCCTCTCGCTGTCATTGGCCAGGCGCTTATCCGCGAATCTGCTGGTTTGTATGCTGACATTCAGCGGGGAGGGGTATCAAGCGGTCAGTATTCGCTTGAGCCAGCAGCTCGAATGGTTGAGTCCTTTGTAAACACACGCATTCCTGGTGTTGATATAAATCTCGATCGCTTTCTGAATGTGTCGCCATATATTGAGCGCCTTTTGGTTTGGCTATCGAATAACTTGAGCAATTTCTTTTCAGGAGCGCTCAACCTTACGCTTAGTGCGTTTCTGTATGTGCTATGTCTCTTTTACTTGTTTCGGGATGGAAGTTCGCTTACAAAAAACATCCTTGCATGGAGCCCGTTGTTTGATACTCACGACAAACTTATCTTGAGCAAAATCTCTGCTGCTGTTGTGTCTGTGGTTCGTGGGCAGCTCATGATCGGTCTTATACAAGGTGTGCTCACTGGTTTTGGATTTTGGATTTTTGGTGTTTCGCATCCTGTGATCTGGGGAGCGGTCGCGGCGGTTGCTTCACTTATTCCTGCCATCGGTACTAGTTTTGTTAATATTCCGGCAATCATTTTCTTGCTTGCTACAGGGCAGTTGTACCAAGGTCTTGGACTCCTTGTGTGGGCGGCGGTTGCGGTGGGCTTTGTAGACAACCTTGTTGGTCCATATCTTATAAATCGCGGCGTAAAAATCCATCCATTCCTTGTTCTTATTTCTGTGCTTGGTGGTATTAGTTTCTTTGGTCCGATTGGATTTATTGCTGGTCCGGTCGTGCTCAGTCTTTTGTTTGCTTTGCTCGAGTTGTATCCGATTATCATGTTGCCTGTGTCATCAGAATCACAAAAGCAGGGTTCGTAGATAAATTTGTATGAAAAACGAATGGCATAGTCAGGAAATTACCGATGTGTTTGCAACACTCGGAACCACAGAGCGCGGCCTCGAGCTCGTCGAAGTGGTTCGACGACTCAAGCAGTACGGTGACAATGCATTGCCCGTTGCGAAACCGCTTTCTGCTTGGGATATTTTTCTTGCGCAGTTCAAAAGCCCGCTTATTTATATTCTTCTCATAGCGAGCGTGGTCGTGTTCTTTTTGGGTGATATCACTGACACTATCGTGATTATTGCTGTTCTTCTGGTGAACGCCGTGATCGGAGTTGTGCAGGAGGGAAAGGCGCAGAACACACTTGCTGCATTGCAGCGGTTCACAAAAACAGAAGCGGTTGTGATTCGCAACGGCGTGGAGGAGTCAGTGACTGATAAAGAAGTTGTGCCCGGTGACATCATTGTGCTTCGAGAAGGTGACAAAGTACCTGCAGACGGGCGTATTTTTGAATCAAAAAATCTTCAAATAGATGAAGCGGCACTCACCGGTGAGTCGCTTCCTGTAGCAAAGCAGGCTGGTGTTGTGGGGGCAACGCTTACAAATCCGGCTGACCAGACAAACATGGTGTTCAGAGGATCGCTTGTTGTTGCTGGTTCAGCACGGGCGGTTGTGGTTGCAACGGGTGTCGGTACCATCATAGGGAAAATTTCTCAAAAAATTACCACACTCGAAACCGATGTGCCGTTAACAAAAAACATTGAGCGTTTGTCGAAATATATCGGCCTCGGTGTGCTCGTGGTTTCTGCAGGTGTGTTTGGTCTTGGTGTGCTGTACGGGAATTCTATGCATGAAATGTTTTTCACTGCAGTTGCAGTGGCGGTTTCGCTTGTGCCAGAGGGTTTGCCTGTAGTGATCACACTTGTTCTATCTACGGGAGCGTATCGTATGGCACGACAGATGGCGCTTGTAAAGAAGCTCGGTGCGGTGGAAGCGCTTGGGCAAGCGAATATTATTGCTGTAGACAAAACAGGCACGATCACCAAGAACGAGCTCATGGTTGAGCAGGTATATATTGATGGCAAAACATACTCAGTTCAGGGGAATGGCTATGAGTCAAAAGGTGACATTATGCTCGACGGAGCGGTTGTAGAAGCGGTCAATCATGCCGATATTTTGTTTGCGGGTAAGATCGCGACCTTTTGCGCCAGTGCCCAGGTTGTGTTTCGCGAAAAGGAAGGTGTATGGAAAATCACCGGTGACCCGACAGAGGCGGCCCTCCTTGTGTTTGGCGAAAAAACCGGTTTTCACAAAGACGAGCTTGAGCAGGAAGAGGTGCTTCTCAACGACCAGCCATTTGATTCTAAACTTAAGTATCATGCAACGCTTCACACAGTTCGACACAAACCATTTCTTTCTGTGGTTGGCGCCCCCGAGTCCGTGATCGAAATTTCTGACAAATACTGGCAGTCTGGTCGTGCCAAGAAAATGACTAATGATGTTCGTGAGCATATCGAGCATACGGTGCGAACGATGTCGCAGGCTGGATTGCGAGTAATTGCTTTTTCATATGCACCAAACTATACCGACGAGCTTGGTCTGACTCCGCTCCATGGACTTACCTTTGGAGGGCTTTTTGCTATGCGTGATGTACTTCGTGAAGGAGTGCGACAGTCTGTCGAAGCTGCGTTCCAGAGTGGTTTGCGCACTGTTATGATCACTGGCGACCACAAGTTAACAGCACAAACAATTGCACGTGATGCGGGTATTTTTCATGATGGCGACGATATTATTACTGGAACAGAGCTTACGACACTTTCTAAAGAAGAGCTCATGGTGCGTCTACCGCATGTTTCTGTGTTTGCTCGTGTTACTCCAGAGCACAAGCTCGACATCATCGAGCTATTCCGCAAGCGTGGGGACATTATTGCTATGACGGGTGATGGGGTGAATGATGCATTGTCGCTCGTAGCAGCAGATCTCGGTATAGCGATGGGAAAGATCGGTACTGAAGTAAGCAAAGAAGCAGCGGACATTGTTCTTCTTGATGACAACTTTAACAGTATTGTGCTTGCGATTGAGGAGGGAAGAAATATCTATAAAAGTATAAAGAAAGTTATACATTATTTGTTTTCGACAGGGCTCGGTGAGCTTTTTAGTATCGTTGGGGCAATGTTGCTGTTCCTCCCGCCGCCCGTATTTCCGACTCAGATTCTTTGGCTCAACTTGGTTACTGACGGATTTTTGGTCGCCGCGCTTGCTTTTGAACCAAAGGAAAAGCTGAACAGTCGAATCGTGCAGGGTGGCAACAAGTATTTCTTTGACAGATTGTCGATTATTCGAATGATTATTATGTCGGTGGTTATGGCAGGGGCAACACTTTTTGTTTTTCAGCACTATTTCTCACTTGGTGCAGCTCAGTCATATACCATGGCGCTCACCGTGCTCGCCGCGCTTCAGTGGTGGAATGCATGGAATGTGCGCTCAGAGACCGAATCGATTTTTTCTTCGAAAGTTAAACTTTTTTCAAATCCATATCTGATTGCTGCAACAGTTGCTGTTATCATGCTTCAACTCGTGGCGATATATCATCCTGTTGCTCAGACCCTTCTCAAGACTGTTGACCTTACTGCACGCGAGCTCCTGATTGCTGTTGTTATCTCATTTGTGATTGTGCTTGTCGAAGAGGCAAGAAAGTGGGGTATGCGTTTGTATGATCGAAGGAAGCATGCCCATGTTTAATTTTTTTAAAAAGACAATCATTGCTGTTCATAGCGGACACTTCCATGCCGACGACGCATTTGCTGTTGCTGTGCTGCGATCAGTACTCACATATGACAAAAGTCTCGGGGCGGGTAATGTGCTTGTGAAAAGAACTCGAGACGAGAACTGGATTGCGCGCGCAAACTATGTAGTTGATGTCGGTCGTGTATATGATGCATCCAAGAATCGGTTTGATCATCATCAGCAGGGCGGTGCTGGGGAGCGGGACAATGGTATCCCGTATGCTGCGTTTGGTTTGGTGTGGAAGCATTATGGTGCGCACCTTTGTGAAATTGTTTTTTCACAAAATAAAAAAACAAACATGTTCGCTTCTCGTACAAACATTGAGCTGGCAGTGCAGCGTATCGATGAAAAGTTGGTACAGCCGATCGATGCAGTAGACAATGGTGTTGCTATCGTTCAGGAAAAATTTTCTGACATACGACCGTATGATATTACGACAATTATTTCTGGCATGAATCCAGAGTGGAATGAAAAGTCTGACGAGGATGATTCCACTGAACGTTTTCTCACCGCAGTGTCACTCGCTGAAGATGTTTTGATTAAAGAGATTCAGGGTGCGATACGTTCTATCGAAGCCGCGGAGGTCGCAATGAATGCGTATCATGCGGCAGAGGATAAGCGCTTAATAATTTTTGACCGGTATGTGCCAACAAGCAGAGTGTATGCAAAGCTTCCAGAACCACTTTTCGTGGTTTACCCCCAAGATTCGAAGTGGCATATCAAGGCAGTAAAGCAAAATTTGTCGGGTTTTGAGAACCGAAAAGACCTTCCATTGGCTTGGGCGGGGAAGGTTGATGAGGCATTAGAAGCAGCCACAGGGGTCAAAGGGGCCACATTTTGTCACAATAAACGCTTCATAGCGGTGGCTAAAACACGCGAGGCGATACTTACCATGGCCAAGATCGCTCTTGAGGCTTAAAAGAACCCTTGCGATAAGGCTTTATTTTACGTATAGTCACACCACATATGGCATCATTTATAGACGAAATCACACTACATATCCGTGCGGGAAATGGCGGTAACGGCGTAGTTCGCTGGAGACATGAGAAGGGTAGGGACAAAGCAGGAGCGGCGGGAGGGAATGGTGGTCGCGGTGGCGACGTTTTTGTTCGTTCAATACGAAACCTTAATATCCTTGCAAACTATCGTCATATAAAAGAATTTGCTGCAAAGGACGGTGGTCATGGTATGAAGCTCAGTATGGACGGTAAGGCTGGGGAAGACCTCATACTCGATGTGCCGATCGGATCAACAATAAAAAATACATCTACAGGAAAGATCTACACGCTTCTCGAAGAAAACCAGACTGTAAAGATTCTCTCTGGTGGACGAGGTGGTCTCGGTAACGAACACTTCAAAGCTTCGACAAACGTTCGACCGATTGAGAGTACGCCTGGAAAGCCTGGTGAAGAAGCAGAATTTTATATCGAACTTTCTCTTGTGGCTGATGCAGGCCTTATCGGTTTGCCAAACGCAGGCAAGTCGAGTCTTCTCAATGCAGTGACGAATGCAACATCAAAGGTGGGAAGTTATCCGTTTACTACTATCAACCCACATCTCGGGCCGTTGTTCGGATACGTCCTTGCCGACATTCCTGGTCTTATCGCCGGTGCTTCCGAGGGCAAGGGTCTTGGTCATAAGTTTTTGCGCCACATCAGTCGAACGCGACTCATCATTCATTGTGTTTCGGCAGAAAATGAAAATGTAACAGAGGCATACAAAACCATTCGCGGCGAGCTTGCTGCATATGTGCACGAAGAAGACCCTACATCAGCAATGCATACACCGACCGACGAACTCCCACAGAACCTTACCGAGAAACCCGAGCTCGTTATTCTCACAAAAACCGACACCGTTACCCCCGCAGAATTAAAGAAAAAGAAAGCAGAACTTACCAAAGTCGCTGGCAAGAAGAGCAAAGTGCTCGATGTTTCCGTATTGAGTGATGAGTCAGTCGAGGCGCTCAGCAAAGCAATCGTGAGCTATTTATCATAAAAGGGCGGTCGGAATACATACTATGAAATACATCACCACAATCGGTCTTGAAATTCATGCAGAACTTAAGACGCAGACCAAAATGTTCTGTAATTCAAAAAACGACCCTGACGAGGATCGTCCGAACGTCAATATCTGCCCAGTATGTATGGGTCATCCAGGCACGCTTCCGGTAATCAACAAAGAGGCAGTAAAACATGTGTTGAAGCTCGGTATTGCGCTCGACGGCACCGTTGCTGACTTCACGGAGTTTGACCGCAAAAACTACTTCTACCCAGATATTCCAAAGGGGTATCAGATTTCACAGTACAAGTATCCGCTTGTCTCAGGTGGTGTTTTGAACGGCGTACAACTTACTCGTGTGCATTTGGAAGAAGACACGGCTCGCTCAACGCACGACACAAACTCCGAAAGTCTTGTCGACTTTAACCGTGCAGGTGTGCCACTCATGGAACTCGTGACCGAACCAGTGATTCATTCTGCAGAAGATGCGTCGGCATTTGCACGCGAACTACAGCTCACACTGCAGTACCTCGGTGCTAGTGATGCAAATATGGAAAAGGGTGAGATGCGTGTTGAGGCAAACATTTCTGTTTTGCCAGAGACGGCACCAAAAGGCACATGGGGAACCAAAGTAGAAGTAAAAAATATTAATTCATTTAAGGCGGTAGAAAAGGCAATTGCATATGAAGTTGCGCGACATATTGAGCTTCTAGAAAAAGGGGAGAAGATTGTACAAGAAACTCGTGGATGGGATGAACATGCAGAAGAAACATTTTCTCAGCGAGTAAAAGAAGATTCGCATGATTACAGATATTTTCCAGATCCCGATTTACCAAAACTATACATTTCAGAAATTCCAGAGTTTGCTACAGCAACACTAAAAGGGGAGTTGCCTGAACTACCATGGAACCGTCGATCTCGTTTGCAAAAAGATTTTGGTATCCGTGCCGAGGATGCAGAAATTTTTGTACGTAACAAAGTCTGGGGTGACTATTTCGAATCAACAGCAGACTTGCTCGCGGAGGACAAAAAGCTTGTAGCGACACTTTCGAATTACATGAACTCAGATCTTTCCGCACTCATCAAATCTAACCCGTCTCGCTGGCTTACAAACCCAATAAACAAAAATGAGATTGCAGCCCTCATAATCATGACTTCAAAAAATGAAGTGTCTTCACGTGGTGCAAAGGACATTCTTAAGATTATGTTCGAGCAAGGCGGTGATCCAAAAGTTATTGCAAACGAAAAAGGTTTGATACAGAAAAGTGATGAAGGAAGTTTGAAACCAATTGTTGAAAAAGTAATCGCGAATAATAAAAAAGTCGTCGATGAATACAAAGCGGGGAAGCAAGCATCGCTCCAGTTTTTGCTCGGTCAGGCGATGAAGGAAAGTCGTGGTGCGGGTAATCCTGAAGTGCTCAAGAAGCTTCTGATAGAGTTGCTTGCGTAAGTAGTTTCTGTGCAAAAAACCGGACCCTGTGGTGGTCCGGTTTTTCTATGATTAGTCTTCGTGTTTGATCTGAAGTTTCATCACTTGCTTCTTCTCCTTTTTTATTGTGGGACGTTTTAGCTTCATATCCTCGATCAGCATATCTACCTCAGCTTTTCGGTAGACTCGATAGTTGTTGATGGGGTGTCGTGAAGCTGTGAACTTGCCGTTGTTGTCCCAGTTTCGGAGTGTAAGTGGTGATACGCCAAGTAGTTTTGCTACTTCTTTTATCGTTAGAAATTCATTACTCATGTTGTATAAAGGTTAATAATCCTTCATATCAATTTTAGTAATGTTTGTCTGCTTTATCAATGTTCTAGTCCACAGCACAGTTCTGGTTTTTCAAAGATTTTTGATCAACAATTTTTGATTTCTGATACCACCACCTGACTCAAAATTTTGCTTGTCCGCCAATCTATGGCTCGCTTGTTTACGCCTCGAGTAAGTTAATAAAATCCTTAACGATGTAGAGCTAAAATTAAATTCGAATTGTCCACAAATTTTCAGCTTATTTTGTGTTGACCTCGCTATAATCAAGACATGAAAGATTTTGTTCTTAATGACGGAAAAAACTATATCTCGGCTCGCCGAGCTTCTCAAATTACTGGCTACAATCCTGACTATATTAGCCAACTCTGCAGAAAGGGTATTTTGGATTCATGCATGGTGGGACGTTCGTGGTTTGTGAGCGAAGATGCGTTAAAAATTTATAAAGAAACACCTCTTACTCATAAGCCAAAATCTGAGTCGCAGGAAGTAAGACCTGAAGTCGTTAGGGGTACTCGTGCTGAACGAATGAATGCTCAGCAGACTTCTTACTTCATGGAGCGCTTTGGCGGCAAGCCGCTTATCTCGCCAGAGCATGCTGTGGCTTTTCTTTCTCCAAACCAGGATCCAGCACAGCCGATAGTTGTTCAGAGCAATCGCGCTTTCCTCAACACGATTGGCGTTGGTGTGGCACTTGTGGTCCTTTTGATCTTGGCTACTTCAAACGCTGTAAATCTTGAGAAGTATGCTCGCGGAGATTCGAACAAGAGTACTGCAAGTGTCATCGAGTCAGTCGGATCTTCGATCGGCAACAAAGCAAAGGATGCGATTGAAGCAATTAGCAGTGTTCGAGTTGAGGACGTGCGTGGTGCATTTCTTGGAGTCGGTGTAGATCAGGCGGTGGTTGTTCTTCCTGCAACTGGTCACAGCTCAACAGATCGTCAGATTACACAGTATGTGAAGAATTCTTTTTCTGACGAGGTGATTGTTGAACGTGATGAAACAGGAACATCGGGAATTATTCGCCCTGTGTTCCGAAGTGGTGACGATCAAGAATATTTGTATGTTACGGCGCCGATGCTCCGGTGACCGTGGTGAGCACTGGGTTTGGCGAGAGTTTTTTGGAAACAGAAGATTCTCGCGAGGCACAGTAAAAACTGTCTCGAATTATTAAAATAATCTACTAGAATGAAAATACTAAGAGAGTGTTTAGTTCTGGCTTTGGTTGTAAATCTCGCCCTTGGCGCAGGTTTCATACTTTCAGAGCCAACAATCGGTAGAGCGATAGAGGATCAGTTTACTGTTACACAAACAGTAACTTCTGAGATCTCGTTCTCTACCACCGCAGTGGATGTGAGCATGACTCCATCACTCGGCGGCGTGACCGGTGGTACCTCAAACGGCACCACCACAGTTGTGGTCAAAACCAACGACAACGCTGGTTACACCATGACTATCAAAGCAAGTTCAAGCCCAGCTATGGTTGGTAACGTAAGCGGCGCAACGATCGCCGACTACACTCCAGCAACTGCGGGTATTCCAGATTACGCATACTCAGTTCCGTCAGGTCAGGAGTTTGCGTACACCGTTTCTGCAAGTACAACAACTGATCTTGCACAAAAGTTTCTCGACAACGGTACGAACACATGCAACACCGGTTCTGCCGATACTGGTGGTTCGACATCGTGCTGGTATGGCCTTTCTACAGTAGCCACATCAACAATCGTGCGTGGAACACCAACATCAGCATCAGGTTCAACATCAAGTGTTGTCTTCAAACTCACCATTAGCTCAGGCTCATTGGTAACAGAAGACACATATAACGCAACAGCAACACTTACAGCAACGACTAACTAACTGCGATGACATTCAATCTGAATAAAAAAGCATACAGAAAGTTCTTTCGGGCTTTTGTTTTGTGTCCGGTCTATTTTTCTGCAGTTCTTTTGGTTATCTTTCCGCTCGTCAGTAGCGCCGCGTACACGATCGATCAGGTTGATGTGTCCGGAGTTACACAAAAAGATTTCGTAGTAGGTCCTGGCAAGCTTGAGCTCGAACTCGAACCAGGTCAAACAAAGACAGTATTGATTACTGTTGCGAATCGAATGGGTAACACCCGCACGTTTAATCTCGAAGTAGAGGATTTCACTGGTTCTCGTAATCCAGCTGAAACAGTCGTGCTTCTTGGTGCAGAGCGTGGGCCATATTCTCTTAAGGATTTCTTGAAGTTTGAAAAAAGTTCTTTTGAACTCAAAAACGGTGAGCGCGCAACGATCCCCGTTCGTGTCAGCTTGCCAACAGATGCTGAGCCAGGTGGTCGCTACGGCAGCGTGCTCGTAAGTACGACTGCAAAAGAAGCAACGTCAGCTCAGCGTTCTGCGATTGTTTCTCGACTCGGTGTCTTGTTTTTTGTGAAGACGCCAGGTGAAGTAAATGAAGATGGTGTATTGAAAAAGTTCAGCACAAGAGGTGATCAGTCATTTTTTGGTTCTGGCCCCGTAACATTTGAGATCCTGTACGAAAACAATGGTTCAGTGTATCTCAATCCATACGGCGAAATCAGAATTCGAAACATTATTGGTCAAGAGGTGGGAAGTGTTGAAGTTGATCCATGGTTTGCTATGCCACAGTCGCTTCGTTTACGAGAAATTACGTGGGATCGACCATATCTTATCGGTCGATACACAGCAACCGCACTCATTAATAGAGGCTACGGAGATACGGTGGATGAGCAAACAATTTCTTTCTGGGTTCTTCCATGGAAATTGTTGGGCACAGCATTTGTCGGAATTCTTGTCATCGTGTTCTTGCTTCGATTCGTGTTTAGTCGTTTTGAGTTTAAAAGGAAATAAAGCGTAATAAAAGAATATGAAGAGTTTGTTGAAAAATAATGTACAAGCGTTGGTGTCGATCGGTTTGATCGTCGCCTTTCTTGTACTAGGAAATTTTTCAACCGTCTTCGCGCAGGTTATGACGAGCCCTTCATATTCTATTCAGGCAGACAGCGTGAACACGGGCGGTGTCCAGAGTGCTTCAGCGAGTTATAAGGTTGAGGATACAGCAGGTGAGCTCGCTACTGGTGACTCATCAAGCACGAACTTCAAGCTTCGCGCAGGATATCAGCAAATGACGGGCTCATATATTGCAATGACATCGTTGTCAGATGTGGTGATGAGTCCAGCGATCGGCGGTGTCGGTGGTGGTACATCAAACGGTTCAAGTGCAACCACCGTAACCACTGACAATCCTGCGGGATACAGTCTCTATATAAAGGCAAGTTCAACGCCGGCAATGCAAGGTAATGCAAACGGCGACACGATTGCGAACTATACACCCGTAAGCGTGCCAGACTTCTCGTTTGGAGTTGCAGCAACCGACGCAGAGTTTGGCTTTACGCCAGAGGGTGTTGATGTTGCGCCAGAGTACCTTGATAACGGAATAGATACATGTAGTACTGGGTCAAGTGAAACTGCAAATAGTTGTTGGGGTCCGATCACAACAACAAATGAACTCATTGCAACTCGTTCGTCAGGCAATCATCCAAGTGGAAGCGCAACAACAGTTAAGTTTCGTCTTACGATCGGTGCGTCGGTCGTAAAAACGGAGGATGACTATACAGCAACAACAACGTTGACTGCGATCGCATTGTAAACATATGAACATTATTACGTACATCAAAAAGCATATCGTAAGCGGCTACACTCTCTCCGCTTTGCTTTTGTTGTGCGTCTTGTTCGTGTTTACAGCGACCGTGCACGCTGACGAAGATCAGTTCATTGTTCGTCAGATTGTGGGTGGAGATACTACACCTCCGACCACACCAACGAGCTTGGTTGCAACCGCGATCTCGACGACGCAAATTGATTTGTCTTGGACGGGTTCGACAGACAATTCTCTTACTGTTGCGGGGTATCAGGTATTCCGAGACATGGTGTTTGTTGCAACCACAACACTTACTTCGTATTCGGATATTGATCTCACTCCGAGTACAACATATGCGTACACGGTGACTGCATTTGATAATTCAGTAAATATTTCTGAGCATTCAGCGACATCGTCTGCAACAACGCTTGCGCTACCGACTGTAGATGTTGAGGATACAACCATTATTGATGAAGGTGGTGGTCGCGCTGGACCAACTACGCAAGTTGAGTATTTCTCAATCTCTCCAGATGTTTATTCTGCATGGATTCAGATCGGTACCAATGTGCCTGTCAAAACAATTACGAAATGGGGTATTACTGCTGACTACGAGCTCGGCAGCGTTGCGGGTCCGGTTTACCTCACTGACCATGTGATCCAGCTCGATGGTCTTTTGCCAAACACTCGCTATGTTGTGCGAGTCGAAATGACTGACGCGCGTGGTCGCACCCTCATTATCGACAATCAGGAATTTACCACTCGTTCGTTGCCTGATATTTTCCCACCAGAAAATATTTCGGATTTTCGAGCGACACCAGACACAAGCCGAATTGTGCTCACCTGGAAAAATCCAAAAGTAGATTTTGCTTCAGTTCGTATTGTTCGTTCTGACAAATTTTTCCCACGCGACCCGATGGAGGGTGAAGTTGTCTACGAAGGCACCGGAGAAAGGTATGTAGACACTGATGTCGTGCCGAATCAGCCGTATTACTACGCGGCTTTTGTGCGTGATCCAATGGGGAATTATTCATCGGGTGCGCTTGCAGGTGTACGTTTGTTGAATCCTGGTGAGTCTCCGTTTGTGCAGGATCTTTTTGCGGGCATTGTTCAGTTGCCACGGAGCTCAATCGATCCACTCCTACAGAACTTTGTTGTGGGTGATATTCGATTTTTGCAGGACGGTGCGGAGCTTGCTGCTGCGGATTCAAAAGTCACACTTCGAGGCGATCGAGATTTTGTCATTGCAATCGACTACGACAAAATGCCGGAAGTGTTGAAGACAATAGTGGTCACACTTCATGATCCTGTCGATTCATCAAAGACATTTTCTTTCTTGCTTCGTGTAAATAAAGAAAAAACCGCATATGAGGCACATGTGGCACCGCTCGGTCGTGCCGGTGAGTATGCGTTTACTGTTTCGATCCTCGATCACAAGAAGCAGGGACTTATATCTGTCATGGGTTCGATTATTGCAACAATGCCAGATATTTTCTCAAGCGGTCGATCGACATGGTTTGACTATGTAAAACAAAATCCAATCATAAGCTTTAGTTTGATTGCTCTGCTCATGATTTTGTTTGGAATGTTCTACAAAATTCATCGACACAAGACAGCGCTCGCAGCAACAAAAACTCTGAGCGGCGCTCTCGTTGTGCTTCTTATGCTCACTGCATTTGTGCCATATGGCGCAGATGCTGCATTCAATAAAGAGATCAACTATCAAGGCAAGCTCACGAATACAAGCAATGTGTCTGTGGCCGATGGCACATATCATATGCGTTTTAAGTTGTACACCGTAGCAACAGGTGGTTCACCGGTATGGACCGAAGACCGCAGTACTGCAGCGGGTGACCGTATCACTGTTTCAAATGGTTTGTTCAGTGTAATGCTTGGTAGCTCAACCCCGCTCTCAACGGTTGATTTCAATCAAACGCTTTATCTCGGTGTCGAAATCGGTGGATCAGCTGGTGCGGCTTCGTGGGACGGCGAAATGACCCCGCGCAAAAAGATTGGCGCAGTGCCAGCAGCAGTTGAGTCCGATCGTGTCGATGGTCTTTCAAGCGAACAGTTTTTGCGCACAGACACCTCAAATTCAACATCAACAGCAACTACATTTCTTACATTTATTCAAAGTGGAGCTGGAAAGATTGCTGAATTTTTCAATGCATCTCTCGCATCAGTATTATCGATCGGACAGAATAATGTCGGAGTCGGTACAACGACACCGTCGGCAAAGCTTGCGGTCCACGCGCTAAACGGTGAGACAAACACCAATGTGTTTGCGGTTGCAAGTTCGACTGCATCGGCAACAACAACACTATTCAGCATCAACAATGCGGGCCAGGTAACTGCAGGAAGTGGTACGTTTACGATTAGTTCAACGGGCGCAATCACTCGCCTCGGTAACGGAACAGTGAGTATGACCTCTGCATTTCTACAGATGTCTAGTAGTGGTGGTGATGTTTGGTTGCAGAACAACGTTGCTTCTGCAAACTCTGGTATTGCTATCAAGGCCGGCGTAAGTTCAAACGACCCAGGCTCAGCTATTAAGTTTGAAGCAGGAAATTCAGAAAGAATGAGAATTCTTGGTAATGGCTTGGTGGGTATCGGAACATCGACACCATATGCTCGACTTTCTGTTTGGGGCGCTGGTACAGGAACCGGCCTGTTGGCAAATTTTGTAAACAACGCATCGACAACGGTGATGAGTATTTTTGATAATGGGTATATTGGGTTTGGGACAACATCACCACAGACACGCTTTCATTTTTTCACCAGTGTGGGTGGAAATGAAATGATTTTTGAAAGCACAGCTTCAGACAGTGAGGGAGCGTCCCTTATGTTGCGTCAAACTTCTGCAACACCAGAAGTGGGCGATTCACCAGGAGCTATTGTCTTTAATGGCAGAGATTCATCAGGTAACCCGCATGATTATACTGATATAAGTGGTGTCATTCTTGACCCGACATTTGGCAGTGCAGACGGTGGTTTGTGGTTTAGTATTCTTTCAAATAGTTCAATTGTTTCCGCACTGAGACTCAACCCAACTGAATCGGTTTTCAATTATGAACTTCAAGATATGAATTTCCGTGTAAACGGTACGGTAGACGACTATCTTCTTTTCACTGACGCGTCGACAAATATGGTTGGCATAGGAACTTCATCACCATACGCTAAACTTTCTGTTGTCGGTCAGATCGTCGGAGAGTATTTTACTGCAACATCAACAACGCAAGCATCTACCTTCCCATACGCTTCCACTACCGCACTGACTATTTCTGGTACTGGTGGTTTGCAACTCGCAACTGGTCTCAACGGTCCGCTTCAGGCGAATAATGGTCTTGTGTCTGCAACGACATCGATCGGTGTTGTATACGGTGGAACTGGTCTGACTGCTGCGCCTTCATACGGACAGGTGTTGGTTGGTAACAGTTCAGGTGGCTACACATTGACCGCAACAAGCTCACTTGGTATTAGCGGAGGTAGTTCACAGTGGACCACAAATTCTTCTGATATCCATTTCACAACAGGCAATGTAGGTATCGGCACAACCTCTCCATACGCAAAGCTCTCAGTTGTTGGGGAGGTGGTTGCGTCATATTACACTGCAACTTCTACAACTGCGACATCAACATTTACGAATTTCCAAATTACAAATGCGCTTACGACTGGCGAGGTTAGAGTCGTATCAAATACTGGATATGAAAAATACTACAAAGCAACTGCGAACACAGCTGCTGCGCGTGGTACTGCTCTACAGAATGCAAAGACCGCAGCTGTTTCTGGTGATACGGTCTATGTTGGTCCGGGTGCGTATGACACAAAAGATCTTTTGAAAAACGGCGTTAATTGGTACTTTGCTCCTGGCGCGAACATAACATATACCGGTGCATCTGCAGGCGGTATTTTCGATGATGCGGGTGGGGCAGCAACTTCAACTATTGCGGGTCACGGCGTGTTTATTAATAGTTCATCTGGTGTGGATGCTGCTGATGATCATGCTGCAGTTTCAATTTCTAACTCAGCATCAAACATCACTATTTATGCTGATACCTTGAAAAGCACTTCTGCAGAAAGTCCAAACAATTCAGCGATTTCGCTCGGTGGAGGTGAGCTCAATGTATTTGTAGACAACTATATTGAATCTACAGAATACGATGCTATCGTGATGACCGCTGGAACACTTAATGTCAAAGCGGATACAATGCGCGCAACCGGAGGAAGTGCTGGTGCTGGTATAGAAATAAGTGGTGGTATAGCAACACTCGATATCAGAACGGGATACTCACTCACTGAGCAGCTCGTCGATGGTGTTGATGGCAATTTGATTCTGTATATTGATTCAATTCCTTCCGGTGGCGGTATCTCAAATGATGGAACAGGTCACTTTGAAGTCTATGCAAATTCAATCGTTACAGCGGGTGCAGCTATTTCAACAGGATCTGGCGGAGGAACGACTCGCGTTCATAATGCCAAAATAACAGGTAGCGGTTCTGCCGCTCCTATTGTCGCGTCTGGCGCATTGACGCTTGAGAATGTGACTGTTGTTGCCGGTGCGTTTGCGCGTTCGATTGACGGCACAGGAACGGTTACATGTACGAACTGTGTACTGGATAAGCCAGTGCAGTCTACAATAATTACACGAGGTTTAATCCTGGATTCAAACAATGGAAATATCGGTGTCGGCACGTCCTCACCCTTTGCAAAGTTGTCTGTTCATGCACTTACAACTGACAATCTATCATCGGCTATTTTTAATATTTCAAGTTCGACTGCGGCGTTTGCAACATCGAGCCTATTTACAGTAACAAGACAGGGAAATGTTGGTGTGGGTACAACCTCACCATATGCAAGACTTTCTGTAAACGGTGACTTTGTTGCGGGTACAATTACTGCAACTTCATCGATTACCACCGATTCTCTGTCTGCGTCAACACTTACAGCACTTAATCTTATTCATACGGGAAGCGCGTGGGCAATGAGTTCTAGCTTCGGTCTTCAGTTGGGTAGTGCTCGCGGCATTGCATTTAGTAGTGCTTCTGCGTACAACGGTTCTGCTGACGTTGGTCTTCGTCGCGAGTCCGCTGGTGTTCTTGCTGTTACTGCGGGAAGTGTTGCTCTCGACGCTGGCGCATCACTTAAGGCGCTATACTTTACCGCTTCTTCTACGGGTGTTGCCTCAACCTTCCCATACGCATCAACCACAGCACTTTCTGTTTCTGGAACCGCATACTTCCCATCATCGGGTATTTGGAACTCAAGTGGTCAGATCGGTATTGGTACCACAACTCCAAATTCAATAGACAAGCTTTCAATTCGTAACTCATCGCTCGGCGGAGCTAGTGTGTATGGCGATTCCGGAGGTATTAGTATTACCAACAGTCATGCTGGTGTTTCGTCAGACTATACGATTAACATTGGATACGTCCCATATCCAAACGGTGCTGCACAAACTTTTTATGATGCTTACGCTTCGCACTGCTTCCGTGGTAAGAGTGGTACGAATGCAAACATGACCGGAATCACCGGTTGTCGTATTAGTGAGTTTCCTTGGTACGACACGGTTTCTGGTCACTTTGTCATGGAGGACTATATCCGCATTGACAATACTAATTCTGGTCAGGTTATCGACAACTATCGTCCGATTATGTCGAACTTTGATATCGATACTGCAAATCCACGTGCACGATTCGCATATAATGCCGTCGAGTATTTTACAGTTAATGATAATTTAGTATCCGCAAACTCTGGTGGTGTTTCCTTTAACAACAACCACAACATGCTTTGGCTTAACTCAGCGACAAGTCAGGGGCAGATTAATTTGAAGAAATTTAGTTTCGGTAACCAAACAAATCTTTCAGCAACAAAGCTCGCCGTAGTTGCTACATCAACAGAAACTGACCTCACAGACATTTTTACTGTTGCGTCGACATCGGTCGGCGGCTCTGTTACAAAATATTTCTGGGTACCACGTACGGGAGGTATCGGTCTTTCACAGCTCACTCCAGCATCGACTCCAAACGGTGTGTTGTATAACGATAGCAGCGGTAACCTCACCTGGAACGGCGGGTCGTCTATCACAGGCGCAACCGTGATCAATACCGGAAATGCAGGTCTTACGCTCGCACTTTCTGTAAAGCGTACTGCGCAGTTTGACTCAGGCGTGTCATCACAGAGCGCAATCACCGCGTTCGGTCGTGCTAGTCAGTCGGTTGATATCGTGAACATTCGTGATACGAGCGCCGCGAACGTTATTTTCAACGTTGGTTTTTCACCTGACTACAAGGTTGGTGTCGGTACCACTACTCCATGGGCAAAATTCTCTGTAAATGCAAGCGGCCTCACCGCCGGTGTGCCGCAGTTCGTGGTTGGTTCATCGACAGCTACACATTTGATTGTTGCAAACGGAGGAAATGTCGGCGTAGGATCCACAACACCGTGGAGAAAGTTTAGCGTCACCGGCACCGTTGCGATGAGTGGTCTCACATCGTCTGCGACTGGTAATGCGGTCTGTATTACAACTGGAAAGGATATTACGGATGCAGGTGCCGCATCATGTACACCGTCATCAGAGCGATTCAAGGAGAATATTGAAGCCCTTGAACAAGGTTTTGCTCTCGACAAACTTAATCAGCTCCGTGTCGTATCATTCGATTACAAAGAAGGATTCTATAGTCCTGAGGACGCACCTCATGCGTACGGCATGATTGCCGAGGAGGTAGAAAATATTGACCCACTCCTCGTTGATTATGGATATGATGGTCAGCCACAAACACTTCAGTTCGAAAAAATACTTGCGCTCACCGTGCAGGCCGTTCAGGAATTGAGTCAGGGTGGCCGAATGGCGGGAATTTCAGCGGCAGGCGTTATTGATGTTCTCAATAGTCTCGGATTGCAGATTGTGGACGGAATCGCATATATCAAGGGTCTTTTTGTTGAATCACTCACCGTTGGTAGTTCAGAAAAGCCTACAGGTATCACAATCTATGATGAGGTGACTGGTGAGCCGTATTGTCTCAAAGTTGCTTCAGGCAAAATGAAAAATGTTCCTGGTGAGTGTACAAAAGAGGAGGATGATACAAACGACAACGGTGGTGGCATAACACCTGTTGAGCCAGGAGAAATAAAGCAAACAGAAATTGCTCCCGTAGACGAGGGTGGTGATCCAGTTATTTTGCCGGTAGATGAAGGTGGTGGCATAACGCCTTCTGATCAGGGTGTGGATGTAGATACGGGCAAGGAGGGTGATACGACAGGTGACGATGTTGGCGAAGACACGGGCGACTCAGATACGCCAACAGACACACCAACAGAAGCTCCAGAGGACACCGGTGGCGACGATGCTAGTCCAGTTGAATAATATTTAAATATGTGGTATTGTTCGGTTCTTGTGTAGGATAGGCGCTGTATGGAGCTTCGCAAGAAGCACTATATAGAGGAAAGTCCGAACACTTGGCTGCGCTTCGGTGCAGCAAGGGTAGTGGGTAACTCCCATCCGGAGCAATCCGCGAGGTGCGAACAGAGACGCCAAGTACGAAAGACGCTTGGTACCCAAGGATCAAAGACGAAAGTTGGAGATTTTTGGGTAAGCTCTGGTGGTAACACCAGAGGTGCAACGGCTAAATCCTTACCTGAGTGCAAGGCCGTGCTTGTGTGATGATCGAAAGATTAACACACAAGAGTGCCGCTTGATCCGCTCGGTAACGAGCGCGACAGATAAATGCCTGTCGTTATGTATGACAGTGACGCATACGTAATACAGAATTCGGCTTATATACACAAGAATTCACATAACAAAGGCCCGCCTAAAGCGGGTTTTTGTTATAATAAGGAGATATGACAAACATAAGGCAATTCTTTAATCGTGCATTTACAAATAATTCGCTTGGTTTCATTGTTCTTGTATCACTCGTTGTTCTTTTGCCGGTCTTGTTTATACCAAGCCCATTTCTCTCGTCTGTATTTGTAAAGTCTTTGCTTGTTACGCTCGGGACAGCGGTGCTTGTTATTGCTACCGTTGTTCGAGCTATTAAAATAGGCGAAATCGCCTTTTCTCGAAGTCCTGTTGTATGGGGTCTCCTCGGTGTTATTTTTGCTAGTGTTATGTCTGCAGTATTGAGTGACTCAGTCCGCTCTTCAGTATTTGGAAATGGACCAGAAGTTACAATACTTACGAACATAATTCTTTTTGCATTTCTTTGCTACCTTTCCATCCTTAGCTTTTCGAATCCATCAGAAAATACAAAACGTTTTTTTTCCGTGTATGCAGCATTCGGAGCAGTTGCTTTTGTGATCGCTATTTTGCAGGTTTTGTTTGTTTTGTTTGGTACCAACATATTGTCGTTTTTGTCTCAGTGGCAGTTCATGACATATGTTGCTAATACAATCGGCAAGACAACAGAATTTGGTATTTTTTACGGAATAGTTTTGCTTTTGTCTGTTGTGGCGCTCGAAACCCTTAAGCTCAATCGATTGTATCGAACCGCACTGTATATCTTGAGTGTTTGCTCACTTTTCTTTTTGGTTCTAGTAAATTTCAGCCCGATTAATTACGTCTTACTTTCTGTGTTGTGGCTTTTGTTCTTCTACCTCACCTTCGTTCTTTTTAGAAGACAAAACACGCTCCAGCTTACTCAGGAGGGTGATACTGCGGTTGCAAGTACGGTACGCACAACAAGAAAGCTTGCACTGAAAACGCTCATTGTTGCTGTATTTGTTACTTTTTTGGCTCTTCCAATAGGAACGCGTTTCTCGGACTCTGTTGCGGTTCGGCTCGGTGTGGGTAATTTTGAAGTTCGACCGTCTTGGGATGCAACATATGAAATATTTAGAAACACGATTTCATCCCACTCTTTTTTTGGCGCGGGTCTCAATCGTTTTGGTACGCAGTGGCAACTTCATCATCCAGTAGAGGTACTACGGACTCCATTTTGGAATGCAAATTTTGAAACTGGAATCGGTCTTTTACCAACACTGTTTGTTGAAACGGGTCTCGTTGGGGTGTTTCTCTGGGCGCTACTTCTTCTTGCGGTTTTGTATGTGAGTGTGCGGGCATTGTTTACGCGCTCATCTGATCCTGTCGCTCAGTTTTTTATTCTCGCAGGTTCGATGATTACACTTTTTCTCTGGGCGATGATGTCTGTGTACTCAGTGGGCATCGTTATTGTTGCACTTACATTTATTTTTACAGGAATACTCGTTGCGTCTACGACAACGGTTGGTGTGGGTAGTGTGGGTGCCGTTACTTGGCAAACTCGTTCAAAAGCAAATATTGTTGCGGTGGTGCTGGGTGCGGTGCTCATCCTTTTGTCTTTGTGGACTGTTTACAATTCGGGTAGTAAGGCATTTGCTGCGTATTATTTTCAAAAGGGGGATTATTTGGTTTCAAACAACATTGATTTGGCAATGGGGGAAAAGTATATTGAGCGAGCAATTCGTTTTTCTAAAAACGATGTGTTTTACCGTGCGATTACAAATATTAATATACTAAAAATCAACACACTTCTTTCTCAGGCATATGGACGAGAAAGTGTGACTGATGAAGAAAAGAATGCATTTGCATCTGCGCTCGACGCTGCCCAGAAGGCAGCGCAGTCTGCGGTGCTGATTGACCCAGGCAACTATCAGAACATCGCATTACTTGGAAAGTTGTACTCTACAATTATTCCAGTTGGTATTGATGGTGCATATGAAGCGGCAATCAAACAGTTTGATCAGGCTTTGTTGCTCAGTCCTCGTAACCCAGAAATCGTTCTTGAGATAGCGCGTGCTCATGTTGCTAAGGATGACAACGAAAAGGCAAAGGAAAGTATTTCTCGTGCACTTACACTCAAGCCAGACTACATCGATGCAATATTCCTCTTGGCACAGATTGATGTAACCAGTGGAAATCTTCAGGCAGCAATTCGTTCTGTAGAACAAATCGTCGCAATTACTCCAACCGATCCACTTACTCATTTCCGCCTCGGACTCCTCTACTACGACGCAAAGAATTATAAAAAAGCTCAGGAAGCGTTCCAGAACTCAATTTCGCTCGTTCCGGTGTACGCGAATGCTCGATATTTCCTTGGTCTGAGCTTGTACCAGTTGGGTAAGCGTGCTGATGCCATTGCTCAGTTTGAAGAAATTGATCGAACAAATCCTGGTGTGGCTGAGATCGGAGATATTCTCCGGAATTTACGCGCAGGCAAGGATCCGCTTGCAGGTAGCGATGCTACAGACATCGAGGATCGCGAAGAGCTTCCGGTTGATGAAGAATAATACATGGTAAAGCGCTTTATTAGTTTCTTGGGGAAGGAGATAAACGGCCTACACGAGGCCGCGTATCTTTTGGGTGTGTTCGCCGTCCTTTCTCAGGTGTTAGCGCTTTTGCGTGATCGACTACTTGTTCATACATTCGGAGCGGGGACTACGCTCGATCTCTACTATGCTGCTTTTCGTATCCCAGATTTTCTCTTTGTGATCATCGCTTCGTTTTTTTCAGCTTCGATAGTTATTCCGCACTTGTCAGCAAAAATTCGTGAGGGTGTTGCTCCCGGTAGGCATTTTTTGAGCGTGCTGTTTTCAGCGTTTTTGCTCATGATTATTTCTGCATCATCACTTGCATTCGTGTTGGTGCCGTACCTTATTCCGTATCTTTTTCCGGGATTTGCAGAGGAGCCGCTTCGTAGTGAAATTATTCTCATGACCCGTATTTTGCTTCTCTCGCCGATCTTTCTCGGTCTTTCCAACTTGTTCGCAAGCGTGACGCAGCTGTACAACCGATTTTTTATTTACGGCATCAGTCCGCTTCTCTATAACGTCGGTATCATTGTCGGTGTGGTGTTTCTTGCTCCTCGTATGGGTGTAGCTGGACTTGTGTGGGGTGTGGCACTCGGTGCAGTCATGCATTTTGCTGTTCAGGCACCGTTTGTGATACGCAAGGGCCTTCTGCCACGACTCATTGTTTCACTCCGTCGGTTTCGGGAGATCAACAGTTTGGTGTGGGTTGCTATGCCACGAACACTTGCTTTATCGGCACAGGAACTCTCTCGGTTTTTTCTTGTGTTTCTCGCTTCGCTTATGAATGTCGGTTCTATTTCAATCTTTAGCTTATCGTACAACCTTCAGTCAGTTCCGCTTTCTATTATTGGTGTGAGTTACTCGCTCGCTGCGTTTCCGACCCTTGCGAACCTTTTTGCAGCAGGTGAGAGCAAGAAGTTCAACGATCTCGTGACGACGACGTCGCGATACATTATTTTCTTTTCATTGCCGCTTATTGCTTTGTTTGTTGTTCTTCGCGCCCACATCGTTCGAGTCATTCTTGGATCGGGGGAGTTTAGTTGGCAGGATACTCGTCTTACTGCTGCGGCGCTTGCAATGTTCGTCGTTTCTCTGGCGGCTCAAGGTCTCATTCTCATTTTTACTCGAGCAAGGTATGCGTCAGGAGATACGCGCACTTCTTTCTATGTCAATATGATGTCTGTGATCGTTACTATTGGTGCGGGTTTTGGTTTGAACCATCTTATCCAAACTGCGCCTGCGTTCCAGACAATGATCGACACACTGTTCCGAGTAAGCGACATACCAGGCACGTCAGTTCTCATGTTGCCGCTCGCGTTCTCGATTGGAAGCATTTTGGGTGCTACGGTTCATATCTTTTCCTTCGACCGAGACCATGCACCGCACGGTATTGCACGTACGCTCGTTGCCATTACTGGCCAAATGTTCATCGTGTCTGTCTGTATCGGGCTCGTGACGTACGTAACACTCAACCTTACCGACACAGTCTTTGATCAACTCCTTTCTCTCAACACATTAGTAGGTATTTTCACTCACGGTTTGACTGCTGGCGTAGTGGGGTGCATTGCAGGTATAATGCTTCTCGTTCTTGTTGGAAGCAGGGAATTGACCGAAGTGACCCGTTCTCTCCGCCGTCGATTCTGGAATACGCCTGTTATCGGCCCCGACCCCAACGTGAACGTCTAAATGGATATCTCAAAAATCAGAAATTTTTCAATCATTGCCCATGTTGACCATGGCAAATCTACGCTGGCTGACCGCATGCTCGAGATTACGGGCACGATCGAAAGTCGCAAGATGAAGGATCAGGTGCTCGACAGTATGGAGCTCGAGCGCGAGCGCGGCATTACGATCAAAATGCAGCCGGTGCGTATGAATTTTAAATCGCAGCATGCGGGCAAAAACGGCGCGCCCGGAACTTTTGTATTGAACCTGATCGACACACCGGGCCACATTGATTTTTCGTATGAGGTTTCGCGTGCGCTCAAAGCGGTGGAGGGTACTGTGCTTTTGGTCGATGCGACTCAGGGCGTACAGGCGCAGACACTTACTACGCTCCACATGGCGCAGGAGCAGGGGCTTACTATTATCCCTGTTGTTTCGAAGATAGATTCGCCACTTGCTCGCGTGCCAGAAGTGAAGCAGGAAATGATCACGCTTCTTGGTTGTACGTTTGATGAAATTATTGAGGTTTCTGGCAAAACAGGCGAGGGCGTACAAAAACTTCTCGAGACAGTTGTAGAGCGTGTTCCTGCACCCACCGTGAAAACTGAGAAGAATGACTCAGGAACTGACAGCCAGCTTCGATCACTTGTGTTCGATTTTCAATATTCAAGCCATGCTGGTGTGATCGTCTATGTTCGTGTCATGTCGGGTGCAATTACAAGAAATCTTCCACTCAAGTTTTGTGTGTCCGGTCGGCAGTTCAACTCAAACGAAGTTGGTATATTTACGCCCGACGAAACTCCTGTTGAGCGTCTTGGTCCGGGGGAGATCGGCTATATCGTGACAGGTATCAAGGAGTCTGGTGTAGCATCGGTGGGTGACACGGTCGCCATGGCGCGCGACACAGCCCCTCCACTCGCTGGATATCAGAACCCGCGCCCGGTTGTTTGGTCGTCTGTTTATACAGAAAGTCAGGACGATTTCCCACTTTTGAAGCAGGCGCTTGGGCGACTCAAGCTTACCGACTCCTCGCTTTCATACGAAGAAGAGTCTTCGGGTATTCTCGGCAAAGGCTTCCGTTGCGGCTTCCTTGGCATGCTTCATTTGGAAATTATTTCCGAGCGTTTGCGTCGCGAGGCAAACTTGAATCTCATCGTCACCACGCCAAGCATCAACTACGACCTCGATCTTACCAATGGCAAAACAGTTACCATTTTTTCACCGTCGTTTTTCCCTAATGAACATGAAATAAAAGAGGTGAGAGAGCCATGGGCAAACGTGACTGTCATTGTGCCACCAGACTACGTCGGCCCGATGATGCAGCTTATTTTTGAACATGAAGGTATTGTTGGCGTCACCGAAACATTCGGCGACAACCGCACATCGATTACCGCAGAGATGCCGCTCCGCGAGCTCATGCGTAACTTTTTCAATAAAGTAAAAAGTATTTCTTCGGGGTATGCTTCACTTTCGTATGAAGCGATCGGAATGCGCACCGCAGATGTTTCCAAAATCGAAGTCTTGGTTGCCGAAGAAGAGGTGCCGGCGTTTGCCCGTATCGTGTCTCGCCCAACTGTAGAAAGGGAATCCAAGGAAATTGTTGAGAAGCTCTACAACCTTTTACCTCAGCAAATGTTTGCCGCCAAAATCCAAGCCAAAGCCCTCGGTCGTATCGTTTCCTCACGCACGATTCCGGCTTTGAAGAAAAACGTCACTCAACACATGTATGGAGGCGACCGAACTCGCAAAATGAAGCTTTGGGAAAAGCAAAAAGAAGGCAAAAAGCGCATGAAGGCCGAAGGTACTGTCGACATTCCTCACGATGTGTTTATCAAAATGGTGCAGTCAGAATAGTGCAGTAGGGCAGTAGAGTCGAATATTTAACAAAAGAAAACACCCGCCGTTGCGGGTGTTGTGTGTTAGTGAGTGTGCAATTGATGTGGGTCAGTCCTTCTCGCCAGCGCCCCACTCGTTTTCCTTCTGTTTGTAGAGGGGTGAGATGGTTCTGGTGACAGTCAGCACAGAGATACTCATTTCTCTCGCCAGCTCGCTGTCATCGACGGAGACGTGCGATTGATTTTTGGCTGACAGGGCGGGGACGAGTCGCCACTCATGCCCATGTCTGCTTGTGCTGGGATTGGTTACTCGATACACGCCAGGCGGAAGGAAAGTGCTTTCTTTTGCGCCTGGCCGTGGGGCCACGGTGAGAAACTGCTCGCTATCGAGCTGAATCAGCTTACCGTTCTCGTCCTCGACGAGAGTGGCGTTCGTGACCGATCTGCTTTTTGCCATATCGCTCCGGATGATGAGTGTCATCACTAATCCGATAAGCAAGAGTGCTCCAACCAAAAACGGAACGATTGAAACACTGCGCTTTGGTGAGTGGGACATACTATCCTTTCTGTGTTTGTTTCGGGCTACTTTCCGACTTCTTCACCCCAGAATTCTTTGTACATTTTTGTATACACTTCTTCCTTGGGGCCCCAGTTCTTTCTGGGTTCGATGGGTACATTAAAGATCACGAGCTCGAAATTCTCGGAAAACCCGTGGAGTTCGCTTTTGGTGATCGTTATCGTTTCTCCTGGTTTTGTGCGGAGCGTGTACTCCATACCGGTCGGTTTGCGTTGTGCGCTTAGGACAAAGTACGTAGTGTTCTCTGACAGTGGTGATGTGGTCGGGGTTTGGTCGTCTGATTGTGAGCCGTTATTGGCGGCTTTCTTTTTGTTTTTGACGCAAAGAAAATCAGATTTTCTTATCACTCCACGACCAGTGTCCGCAGTGTGCACCCAGTTCTCTTTAGACTGGCTTATCCTCGTAAGGGAAGGAGCCAGTAGACCGACCAGAAAAATAAAACACAAGAAAATGACAATGACCTCGATGATTGTAATGCCACGATGTGAGTGACGTGCCATTGAGTCCTCCTTCTAAAGTAAAATCGAATCCTTCAACGGTGTACGGTTCTGCCAAGATATTAAAATAAATTGACAAAAAGTCAACCTTTTGATTATTGGAAAATCGGGGAGTAGAGCATGATCATGCCGAGCGCAACGAAAATAGCAATGATCGTCCAGAGCACCTTGATTACCTTTCGACTTCTATTATTCCATAGCATAGTAAAAGCATAATATCATACTGATATAATGTCTGCAGTACTTCAATGGAATATCTAAAAAAACGCCAAAAAAATCGTAAGCGCCTGTACTCAAAGGTGACTATTGCTGGCTTACTTCTCGTATTTCTATTTTTGCTCCATCCGACTTGGAAAATTTTCAGAAAAAGCATGGAGAGTAAAGAAAATCTAGAGCAGGCGCAGACAGAACTTTCTGAACTCGAAAGTCGCCGCACCGCACTCGCACGCGATGTTGCATATCTCGAAACAGAGGGTGGTCGCGACCAAGAGATTCGCAATAAGTTTGGAGTTACAAAAGAAGGGGAAACAATGGTTGTCATTGTGCGCAAAGATCGCCCAGCAGCTTCGCTAGAGCCTGTTTCAGAGCCGCATGTGTGGGAGCGAGCATGGTCTGGAATTCTGTCTGTATTTGGGATAGATTAGACGGGCTACAGAACGTTTGCGGGATTAGTTTAGTGGCAGAATGGATGCTTCCCAAGCATCAGGCACCGGTCCGATTCCGGTATCCCGCACAGTGTTGTGGTCATATGAATATACTTTCAATAGAAACAAGCTGTGATGAAACAGCAGTGAGTATCGTGAAGGCAAGTGGCGGCAGTGAAGCGCCGAGTTTTTCTGTACTTGCAAATCTTGTCTTGTCTCAGATCAAAATTCACGAAAAATACGGCGGTGTGTTTCCAAGTCTTGCTAAGCGCGAGCATGCAAAAAATCTCGTACCGCTTATTAAACAAGCTTTGGTGGATGCGCATCTATACGAAGAAAATCCTGATGCGTCGCATGCATCTGCATCTGCATCTGCGCCAGCCCCCGCACACGCTTCTACGTCCGCGCCCGAGCTCAATATTTTAACCGACCTTTCGCACGAAGCAGAGCTCAAAACTGCTTTGGAAGAATTTTTCCGCACTACAAAACGGCCCAATATTGACCTCATTGCAGTCACATATGGCCCCGGTCTTGAGCCTGCGCTCTGGGTAGGTATTAATGCCGCAAAGGTAATACATGAAGTGTGGGGGATTCCGGTTTTGCCGGTGAACCATATGGAAGGACACATATCCTCTGTGATAGCCGAATCATCAAACAATCTTTCTTTTCCCGCGCTTGCGCTCCTCATATCCGGCGGACACACCGAGCTCGTGTTTGTGCCTGACTGGCTTTCGTATCAGATCATCGGACGAACTCGTGACGACGCAGTGGGCGAAGCGTATGACAAAGTTGCTCGTATGCTCGGTTTGCCATATCCAGGAGGTCCACGCATTGCATCGTATGCAGTAGAGGCTCGAGCACAGGGCATCGCTCCATCTTTTAGTTTTCCTCGACCAATGATCGCCTCTGCAGATTACGATTTTTCTTTTTCAGGACTCAAAACTGCGGTTTTATATAAGCTTCGCGAATACATGGGTGAGCGCCCAGCGTCTGAGTCATCTGAGTCGCTTAAACAAGAAATCGCTCTTGCTTTCGAAGATGCGGTGATCGACACACTTGTAGCAAAGACAAAGCGGGCAATACAAGAATATAATCCACGCTCGCTCATTATCGCCGGTGGGGTAATTGCAAACCAGACGATTCGCCGTGCATTCGAATCACTCGTGGCAGAATTTCCAGAAACAAATCTTCATGTGCCCGCACATCATCTTTCAACAGACAATGCGCTCATGATCGCGGTTGCTGCGTATATCCGTATATCAAAACGACCGAACGATATTCGTCCGGTCGCTTCGATACGTGCCGAGGGCAACGTAGAACTTTCTTAACTTATCTTATTTTAGAACTTATTTCCGATCTTACTTCTGGTTTGGAGTCATTGATACTACCTGGTCGCCATTTCGCTTTGTCATTGCAACTGCGAGGAATGCGCCTGCAACGATGAGAAGTACGATGAGTGGAATGACAATACTGAAGACTTTGTACCAGACTGCTACGATGATAGCGAGTGCGAGACCAATGATGTAACCAAGTGCCTTTCGTGCCCAGATCTTGTACTTGTTGAGGTTTACTGTGTTCATGCTACCAACAACGATTTCTGTTGCGAGGTATACCGCAATGATTGCGATGAGCAAGAAGTAAAGGCTCTGAAGAAGTGCACCGCGGTCCTTTGGAATACTCCAGATCGCAGATGCGATTGAGCGAATGTTGTTTGGTACTGCTGAGTCTGCTTCAAATGATTCTGCAATGCCGTTTGTGGTGTCTGTTGAACCAACAACGTCATCAATGTTTAGACCAGAAGGGGCAATGCCAGAAGCGCTGCCCGCTGAACCGTTAGTAGAATCTGTCGAAGATGTCTGACCAGCCATGAGTGCACGGAACTGAGCGATTTCTTCCTCCTGGAGTGAATTCAATGGGAATGCAGTTTGGCAAACGATTTCGTTGATCTTTTTCTTTGTCAAAATGTACACGAAACCTGTTGATGCATCGTGACCCCACGGACTCAAGACGTCTGATGAGTATGTGTTTTGGAACTGTGATACTGCGTTGAATGTTGCGCTGTCGAATGTGCCGGTAACTGCTAGGTCAGTGAAGCCAGCATAGATTTTTAGGAAGTACTGGAGCTTCATGACTTCGGTTGGATTGTTGTTCCAATCGCGATGCAAGTAGTCGTTTAGGTATGGACATGCTACTGGTGCAATTTCTTCACCGAGTACTGAGCCACCCACGCCGCTGCGAGAGCCGCTTGCGCCGTTGCGTCGGCTTCCGCTTGAGCTACCACCGCCACCGCCACCGCCGCCGTTGTTGCTTTCACTTACAACAACTGTTCGAGTTTTTTCGTCCGAAAGACCACCGTTGTCTGTAACACGGTAGGTAACTGTGTATGTACCAGCAACGCTTGTGTCTACTGTGCTTGAAGCTGTGATGCGTGAAGTGATATCACCATCTTCAGCATCTGCTGCGGTTGCACCTGGATCGGTGTATGTGCCACCAACGAGGATGTTGAATGGGTTGTCGCCGAGGACAGTGATCACTGGAGCATTGTTTGCTGATGGTTCACAGAACGGACCTGTTGCGTAGTGACGTGCTTTGTCGATGATAAAAGGAACGTTTGGATATACGTAGTTGTACTGAGCAGTGAATGCAGTTACACCCTGACCGTACCATGCGTATACCATTGCCATACACTCTGGGAGAGCGATAGTAATGTCTGCGGTTTCAGCAACGTTTACAATGCCGCTATTTGCAAACAAAACATTGTTTGTTGGTTCGTTGTCGAATACTCGGTAGCTCGTAAGGCTTACCGGTGCGAGACAGCCAGTGTTGTTCGTGACGTGAAGTGTTGCCTCTGTGGTTGAGCTTGTGAGTTCGTTTATTGAGAAGGTGATATCACCAGCTTGCTGTGCATTGTAGAAACCTGCTGGAGTAAGGACACCGTCAACACAAGGATCAGTGTTAATACCAAACTGGTTCAACACAACGAGTGTGCGGTTTGGACGAACTGCAGTGAGGATAATGTGACCGTCAGAGTCGATGTTGCGATCTGCGTCGTTTGTAGTATCAGCATCAAACAATTCACCACTGTATGGGTAGAAGCTACCTTCGATAGTTGTATTCACATGAACAACAGCCAAGTCGTCGTAGCGAGCGGGTGCCCAAGCGGTATCACCGAAGTCTGTGATTGATTCTTGTGAGTAGTAATAGCCGTCCTCTGTAAGTGGAAGGTTGTTGTAAGTTTCACAATCAGAGTCATTTTCTGTTTGAGTGGTAAGAATGTTTGTGTTTGCGTGGAAAGAAGAATTGTTCCAAGTTGTTGTGTTGAGATCAGTACCGCTCACAGTTCGTAGGCTGATAGAAAATGTTCCAGCTGGAACGCCATCACTGTGAGTGATTACGTTATTGTCGCCGTCGATAATCATTTTACAAACGGTGATGCTACCAATAGTTACTGGTACGTATTTGTTAAGCACAACTACAGTACGGTTTGGAGTCGCTTGAGTGAGCACGATGTGGCCGTCTGAGTCTACGTTGCTGCCGTATGTGTAGAAGCTTTCGAGTGTAGTTGAAGTGTGCACGCCAACCAAGTCATCGTACTTTGGTGTTTGCCATGCATTGATAGAAGGACCAATAACAGCTTCTTCGCCGTACCAGTAGCTTGTATTTTCTGCAGTGAGATTGCTGTATGTTTCGCATTCAGCATCGTTTGTGTCCGCAAGGACAACAGATGTGTTTGGAGCAAACTCCATTGTGTCAAAACGTGCATCAGCAATAGAGCCTTCGGTGTTGCGTAGGTTTACTGAAAAACGTGCTGCAGGCAATGAGCTTGTGATTTCGGTAACGATGTTCTCGTTTTCGTCGATGATCAATTTGCAAACAGTAATGCTGCCGAGAACAGGAGCACCAACGAGCGCTGGCGCAGAACCACCTGAAGTTGAGTTTGTGTCTGCTTCTTTGGTGTCAGTGGTTGTTTCGTCTGTTGTAACGTCGGTTGTGTCTGTTGTATCAACTGATGCATCTGTTGTGTCAGTTGTTACATCAGTAGTTTCTGATGTGACGTCTGTTGAAGCATCACCTGCTTCTGTGGTTGTGTCTGTTGTTGAGTCTGTAGCAGCATCTGAAACCTCATCAGATGATTCATCTGAAGATTCCTCAGTTGCAGTGGGTGCTGCAGGAGCAGAATCAGTAGATTCGCTTGCAGATTCGTTTACAGATTCTGTAACTCCAGCTTCTTGTGCTTGTGCAACAGAAGGTGAGATTACAAGGCCGCTTGGCAGAACAACGATGGCAATGATGAACAGAGCAACACATTTAGAGAAAACTGAATTTCGGATTGTATTTGTAAACATATAAAGTTTGTAAATGAATAAAATTGAACAATAATAATCGCGCACACTCCTAGTGACGAAATAGTAAGTATTGCAGAGGGAAGTGTCAATGGCTCACTGAGTCAAAAATCCTTTATTTAAGGCCATTTTTGACCCGCTCTGACTTTGAAGACGAATAAAGTCGTATAAGACTACATCTGTCTTTTATGAACATCAGCATATAAGCCAAATTTTTAGTAAAGGACAGAGTAATTACAATAGTGCATAAAATGTCCTTTAGAACACTCACCACTCGCTGAATAATTTATACTACAATTATAATAATAAGTCAAGTGCCATAAAAACTGCAGCGTTAATTTTTATGTAGATTTCAGATAAAGTAAGCGATGAAAAACTTCGTTTGTGATATTATTTCAAAACTACGATATGAACGGAGAAGACAACATAAATCAGAAATTTCTTAAGCCATACAATCCGCTAGAAACTGAAGATCGGCTATACACAACATGGACTGACAGCGGATACTTCAACCCAGATATTTGTGTTGAAAAGGGCGCAACAGATGCACAATCTGACTATTTTTCTATAGTTTTGCCGCCACCAAACGTGACAGGAACACTTCATGTTGGTCATGCGCTGGTGCTTACTATTGAGGACATCATGGTTCGTTATGCGCGCATGAAGGGACTCAGAACACTTTGGTTGCCAGGTACAGATCATGCGGCGATCGCTACTCAAGTAAAAGTCGAAGAAAAATTGTACAAAGAGCAGGAAAAGACTCGATTTGATTTTTCACGTGAGGATTTTTTGAAACAAGTTGAGGCATTTGCACAAACAAGTCATGACACGATCGTTGGTCAGGTAAAGAAAATGGGCGCGTCGGTAGACTGGTCTCGCGAAGCGTACACGCTCGACGAAGCACGACAAAAAGCCGTACGCACTGCATTCAAAAGAATGTATGACGCAGGACTCATTTACCAAGGCCACCGAATCGTGAACTGGGATCCAAAACTCAAAACAACCGTTTCTGATGTTGAAATCGACTGGATCGAAGAAAAAGTTCCGTTTTATTTTCTCAAGTATGGTCCGTTTACGATCGCGACCGCGCGTCCCGAAACAAAATTTGGCGACAAGTATGTGGTGATGCACCCAGACGACGCTCGCTATGTGCAGTATACGCATGGTCAGCAGCTTGAGGTTCCGTGGATGAACGGTACGATCACTGCAACGGTTATTAAAGATGAGTCGGTTGATATGGAGTTTGGTACTGGTGTCATGACGATCACGCCATGGCATGACCAGACTGATTTTGATATTGCTGAACGACACAAGCTCGACAAAGAGCAGATCATCGACTTTGATGGAAAACTTCTGCCGATCGCTGGTGAGTTTGCGGGTATGTATATAAAGAAGGCGCGACCGCTCATTGTTGAGAAGCTTCAAACGCTCGGCCTGATCGAAAAGATCGATGAAAACTATGTTCACAATATTGCAAAAAATTCTCGTGGCGGTGGGGTAATCGAACCTCAGATAAAAAAGCAGTGGTTCATTGCGGTAAACAAAGAGTTTCGTATGGGCCCGTCAAAAATTTCTGGTATCAAAGAAGGCGACACGGTTACTCTAAAGAAACTCATGCAGGCCGTAGTGCAGAACGGTCAGATCAACATTGTCCCCGACCGTTTTGGAAAAATTTATACTCATTGGACAAACAACCTTCGTGACTGGTGCATTAGCCGTCAGATATGGTTCGGTCACCGTATTCCGGTGTGGTACCGAGGCAACAAACTCGAAGACGGTTCGTTCGACGCGTCTGCAGAAATGTATTGTGGCATCGAGGCGCCTGAGGGCGTTCGTGTAGATAATGCAGGTGGTGCAGATGGCGTAGCTGGTGGTGGTTGGGAGCAAGATTCCGACACGCTCGACACGTGGTTTTCTTCGGGCTTGTGGACGTTTTCTACGCTTGGTTGGCCAGAAGAAACAGCAGATCTCAAACAGTTTCATCCAACAACAATACTTGAAACGGCTTACGATATTTTGCCGTTCTGGGTTGCACGCATGATTCTCATGAGCACATATTTGCTTGGCGACATTCCGTTCAAGACGGTTTACATACACGGCCTTGTGCTCGACGGTAAGGGGCGCAAAATGTCTAAGTCTTTGGGCAATGTCCTCGACCCGCTCCTTATGATTGAAAAGTTTGGCACCGACGCAACTCGCCTCGCGCTTCTTATTGGTACCGGTCCGGGTAATGACAGCAAATTTTCAGAAGAAAAGGCTCGGGGCTACAAACATTTTGCAAATAAAATCTGGAACATCGCTCGCTTTGTTTTATCGAATAGTATCGGTCAGGTAGATATTGCAACACTGAACGCTGCGCCGTATACGACAGCAGACCAAACATTGAAAGACGAGCTTGATGCGTTTGTGAAAGAAATCACTGATGATATGGAGAATCATCGATACCATTTGGCGGGCGAAAAGCTCTACCACTATGTATGGCACACTTTCGCCGATGTGATTATCGAAGAATCAAAGAAAAAACTTGCGTCGACAGATGCGGCTGAGCAGGCATCGGCGCGCAGAATTCTTTTTGAAATATTGGAGACTTCACTCAAGATGCTTCATCCGTTCATTCCGTTTGTTACAGAGGAAATCTGGTCACTTATGCCAGATCGCAGATCGCTTTTGATTGTGGAGAAATGGCCACAGTAGTTCATCTGTAGCGTGTTTTAGTCTGGTATAATTTTGCTAATGGATTTCCAGGCTCTTTTTTATGCGTTTTTTGGCGGACTGTTGCCTGCGGCAATTTGGCTTTGGTTTTGGCTCAAGGAAGATAGTGTTCATCCCGAGCCGCGCGGTCTCATTGTCATTACATTTATTGCCGGAATGATCGGTGTCGGTTTTGTTATTCCATTCCAGCAGCTTATTTTTTCAAAAATTGGAGTGGCGTACGGCGAAACATCGATTGCTGTACTGTTTTTGCTGGCACTTGTAGAAGAAATAGCAAAGTTCGGTGCTGCATATTTCGTCGCGCTCCGAAGTAAGGCGTTTGATGAGCCGATCGATGCGATTATTTACATGGTAACGGCTGCGCTTGGTTTTACAGCGTTCGAAAACACACTTTTTCTTCTTGATCCGCTTTCTGGTGGCAGGATTATCGACACAATCATCACTGGCAACATGCGGTTCGTCGGAGCAAGCATACTGCACGTCATGTGTTCTGCGATTGTGGGCCTCGGTATAGCATTTTTCTTCTATAGACGCCGCTCAATTCGTCGCGATGTAATTTTTCTTGCAATACTGGTGGCAACTGCATTGCATACGCTGTTCAACTTATCTATAATCAGTAGTAGCGGAAGCAATATGTTTGTTACATTTCTCGTCCTCTGGTTTTCTGTCGTCGGCTTGCTCCTGTTCTTCGAGAAAATAAAACGACTTAACCATATCAACGCACTTTAAAGGGCATATTTATAAGGCAAAAAGCACATGAGAGAAAAAAGATCATTTTTTGAACGACTGACGGGTGCAATCCGAGTTCAGGACGACATGCAGGATGAGGAATCAGTGTCGCTCGAAGTCGCTGACGGTGGCGGTAACAGCAGTCTTGCTGATGCTATGCAGGACGAAGGCGAACTCATGATCGATGTCTACCAGACACCGACGGATATTGTCATCAAAACCATGGTTCCTGGCGTTCGACCTGAGGATCTTGACATTACAATCACTCGCGACATGGTGACGGTCAAAGGCAAGCGCGAAGTCGAGCGTACTATTAGCGAAGAAAACTATTTTCACCGCGAGCTTTACTGGGGTTCATTTTCTCGCACGGTCGCACTTCCTCAAGAAGTCGAAATCGAAGAGTCAGAAGCTGTCGAAAAGCACGGTCTCCTCATTATCCGTTTGCCAAAGCTCGACAAGCATCGCCAGTCTAAGCTTCGCGTAAAAAATAATAGTTAGTGGTTGGGGAGAGTGGGCAGTTAAAATTCAAAAACTTAAAATTTAGCAAGAAAAAACCGGGGCAGTGATGCCCCGGTTGCGAATACCTGGTGTGCTTCCGTTAGGAAGCCGATCACAGCTTTGACCTATTGAGGTCTGCTGTTACGACACTAGCTCACGGGCTAGTTGCCGGTCTTGACCCGCTTTGCGGGCCAACCCTGTCACCACCCTGGATCTATCGCCGGGTGGATCAGGAGTTCTCGATTTCGAGAAGCGTGGGGCCGCGGATGCGGTGGGAGCGATGGTTCACAGGGAACTATTCTCCTTTCTACTATCAGTTCGTTTTGGTCTGTGTGGCACACCCACCGGAAACCAACGTAAACTGACTCTGGGTAAGATTCTACACCAAATGAAAAAACGGTCAATTTTGTGGATTGAATATGTGTAATCAAAAAACGGCCATTAGGCCGCTTTTCGTTTTATTTCTTGCTCCTGCTGAGTTCGAAAACGTATGAGATCACGTTCTTTGAGATGGATTTTCTGTGTTACTGAGTTGAGTTCACGAAGTATCTCAGCAATTTTTTGTTCTTCCTTCTGAACATCTTGTTCGTGTTCACGTTTTTTGCCTTCGAGATCAGTGAGTTCTCTTTTGAGCTGTTCAACTTCGTGTTCGATATTTTTTATTTGAAGATCAAGACTCATATTTGTATTTATGATTATAAATAAATTCCTGTGCCGAGAGCCGGGCTCGAACCGGCGACCCCTTCCTCTTCAGGGAAATGCTCTACCAACTGAGCTATCTCGGCAAATTTGATTTAACTTTATGTAACTACCAAAACAGCTGTCTTGCGAAACGGCTATTTGTTAACCATTGACCGAACCGACGAGCTCCTTGAATGAGTTGATGCTTTCAAGTAGACCGCCGAAAACGTCTGTCATTTGGTTGATGTATGGTTCGAAATAGTAGTACGCACCAATGGAAATTCCGAAAATGATAAGCCAGTAGGTAATACGAGCAATACGAGCAAGTCGCGCGCCGCGGACGAGTTTGTGAAGGAGGCGATTGTTGTCCTCCGTCAGAGCCACTAGTCTATCAAAGGCCTCCTTATCGTGAAAATCCATGGGGTAGATTCTAACAGAAAATAGCTTAAAAACAACTGAAAGTTAGAACACGAGATAGTCTTTTCTCAGATTGATTTTGAGTAAAAATTTTGCTAGTCTTAACTCACTGTGGCCTTCGGGCTCCGAGAAACCGCCTCTTTATGGGGCGGTTTCGTCTTGTAAAATATGTTCAACTAGACGACTCAGAACTTTTTTAAATTGCTCATCATCAAGCATGCTTAATTTCCTAGTCAATCTTTTGGTGCTTATTGTCTTAACCTGGGAAAGCTTGCAGAGCTCTGGTAATTGTCAAAATTAATAGTTACATGGTTTTTGTCGTCAATGATGCGACTGGTCAGAGGTGTAATCCGAACAGTATCCTTGTTGAATTTATTTAGAATTAGGATTGGTCGCTCAAATAACTCATTTTTTCCATCTTCTTCTGAGCCTATATTTAGTCCAAGTGAGCACCACCAAATCTCGCGTGGATGAAAGTAAGAGTTCACTTCCTTCTCATGCACCGTTTTCTTTGTTTTGTTCCAGGTATCAAAATCTTTTTGCATCAGAAAACTCTACCTAAGCAGGTATTAAGAAAAAATAAAATAAAACTAAACAAAATTAGCATGCCACCGACAGGAATTGAACCTGTATCTAGGGCTTAGGAGTCCCTTGTTCTATCCGTTGAACTACGGCAGCGTTTTACGCCTTGAGACCAAGAATTTGAGCGAGAACGGGCTGGTTGAAGCCAACAACAAGATCTTTGTCGTCAATGATGATGACTGGCACACCCATCTGACCACTTTTCTCAACCATTTCGTTGCGCCTCTCAGAGTCGGAGGCAACATTGTATTCGGTGAAAGCTACATTGTTTGCAGTGAAATAATCTTTTGCGAGTTTGCAGTATTTGCAGACTGGTGTTGAGTAGATAGCAACTTTTTTCATGTGCGTTGGTTAAAAATAAGTGAAATGAGTATAGCATAAAAAGAAAACGCATCCATTTATTTAACAATGTCTTAGTATCATCTCCATCTCTGGAATGAGGACTCCACTTACCGGCATGCGATGTCTTTCTTCAGTAAACCGTTTTCCTGTATCAATGAAGCCAAGCTTTTTGTAAAAATTAATCGCGTTGGTGTTGTATGTAGCAACTTGAACGATGGTGTCCTTTGAGGGGTCAAAAAAGGCGAGTGCCTTTTGCCAAAACATGTGACCAATTCCTTGGCGCTGATATTCGGGGAGTATATAAATGGCTTGGAGCTGATTAACTTCTTCTCGTTTAATCAGCCGAAAAATACCAATTACTTTATTGTCGTCCTTTGCTATCAAAATAAGGTGTCCGTCGGGTGGATTGGTGAATCCTGTGTGTCTTCTTTCTAAGGCTTCAGGAGAAAGCCGATCTTTGAAGCGAGCCTCAATATCTTCTGTTGTGATTCCAATCTCGGTATTTGGATACGTAGCAAGCCACGATTTATAAAAAACCTCCTGAATTCCTTCGATGTCAGAATCTGTTGGTTTGGATATTGTGATCATGTTACCGATTCACAAAAAGCGAGATGAGGAGAACGATAGCGGTGATACCGGCAAAAACGCCAACAGTGTGAAGGAAAAGTTTTACGCCGCGTTCGCGTTCGCCACTGATGAGCATAAGCACGGGGCGGTAGAAGAAAAGATATGCCATAACAGCCACAGACAGCGTAAGTGTTGAAAGTGCACCGATTGGGTAAAGAATACTTGCGCCGTCGTTGCTGATCAAACTTGAGCCCCAAAACATAAGTGAAACGATTGCGACGATATAAGCGATTGCAAGCAGCGCGTTGTAGAAAGGGTTTGTAGTCATGGGCTTTATTATACATTTGGACAAAAGAAAACACACCCCAATGGAGTGTGTGTGAGGAACGAAGAACGGAAAGGATGAGAGAGGTGGAGAAGTGAGCTGATTGTGGGTAAACGATTTGAAGAAATCGATTGGAAATCTGAAGGCTACTTCATCCACTCGTCTCGATCCAATGAACTGTCCCAGTAATATAATAGCAAAATGGGGGAAGGTGTCAAGTATATAAAAACCGCACAGCCCTGTGGCTATGCGGTTGTTGGTTTGGGGTTGAATGCTTTTGAAGAAGACGATAGTTACACCGTCGCTGCGCTTGTTGCACCAAGCCGTTTTTTGTCCTTCGCAAACATCTTTTTGTACGGACCATTGTGAGCCATGAGCTTGGTGTGCGTGCCTTGTTCGGCAACTTCACCTTTGCCCATGACGATCACTTTGTCACATCGCTCTGCACGGGAGACATGGTGAGTGATCATAATCACCGTTATATCTTTGAGCGCCATCACTTCGTCGATTACTTTCTGTGCAGAATCTGGATCGAGCTTAGCGTCTGGTTCGTCGAGAATAAGAATCGGTGATCGACGATACCATACGCGTGCCAATGCCAAGCGCTGCTTTTCGCCACCCGAGAAGTCGCGACCGCCGAACTCGACTCCGATTTGTGAATCGTAACCTTTCGGATCATCTGCAACGACTCCGTCGAAGTTTGCGAATCTGCTTGCTGCAGTTACTGCATCGAGGTCGATCGGTTGATCGAGTCGAGCTGATGCGATTTCTGCTGCGATTGTGCGCTCGAGAACAGTGTATTCTTGTGTGAGCGACGAAGCGGTTTTGTTCCAGATGCTCGGATCAATGTTGCGTAGGTTGTATTTGCCCGCAAATACGTTTCCTGAGGTTGGATCGTAGTAACGCATGAGCAGTGCCTGGATGGTAGATTTTCCATTACCACTCTGACCGACGATGGCAACTTTTTCCCCCGGTTCGATTGTGAAGCTTACATCCTTGATCACCAACGTGTCGGTGTTGGGGTACGCAAAACTCACATGTTCGAATCGGATGAGTGGAGGGTTGTTGAAGATCGGCACGACCGGATGATCGGTTTTGAGCACTGGTTTCAGCCCGAGGAAGTCTTTTTCGATGAGAATGACCCCCTTTGCACTGTTCCATTGTTCAGCGACAAGCGAGACGATTGACTCGAGATTGCCTTGGAAGGTTCTCGCTGCAGCGATGATGATCGTCAGTGTGCCGATTTCTCCACCGACATGTGTCAGTGTGAACCAGATCGCATGAACGATAACACCGATAAGTCCAGCAACCGCGAGAAGGTGAGTAAGTAGCTCTGTGCGAACACTGAGCTTGCGGATCCTGTCGTATGCATCGAGAACAGTGCCGACATTTCCGTCGATTTGGCGTCGAAGTGTCGGCATTTGGCCGAACATGAGTGCTTGCACAAAGATGTTGGAGTTGTGGTAGGGCTTTTCGAGTACGCTTCGTTGTTTGTGGTGAGGGACGAGTTCGAGGAACAGGTTCCACCACATATTAACAAAACGGAATTCCACAATCATGAGTGGTAGTGCGGTCACTGCGAGAACAAGTGCGTAGAAAGAGTTGTACCAAAGCAAAGATGCGCCGAAAATTCCGAACGAGACCAGTGTGGTGAAAAGACTGAGCATCTCTTCAGAAAACCAGATTCTCGTTTGCCATGAAGTCGGCAGTTCTTGAATGCGCTTCTGTAGATCGTCGTATTCCTTGCTTTTGATTCGAGCGACGTCGAGTGTTGCTCGGTGGTCGTTCAGTTCACGCAAGTTGGCGAACCGTAACGTTTGATTCCACTTACTTCTGAAGTACCAGTTTAGGCGACCAAGCACTGCGGCCAACACGAGCACTCCGACAAAGAGTGCAAGAGGTCCAGCAAGATCATTTGCTGTAACATCTGCAAGCGAACGGATACTCTCAAACGTTCCCAACTGGCTCTGAACCTCGTTGATGATGAGGCCTGTTGCCTGGATACCCAGGTACAACAGCGCGGTCGAAATCGCCGCAACGGTGAGTCGGCCAATCGTTTCCTTCCTGCTGTTTCTCCAGCAAAATGAAAACGAATAGCGGGCTGCTAGTAGCAGCGTCGTAATCGTCTCTCTGACTTTGTTCATATGCTACCTCTTTTTAAATCGGCCGAGCGTACGCTCTATGCCTATGTGAATTGATAAGGGACACGGTGTGGTTCTTGGCCACATAATCCAGCGCTATTAAAACAAAAAAATACGGAAATGTCAACACTAGCTTTTATTCCAATACAAAAAAGCGTTTGTAAAGCTAGTGGTGGTGACCCTACCGGGAGTCGAACCCGGCTTTGCGCCTTGAAAGGGCACTGTCCTAACCGATAGACGATAGGGCCAAAAACTACTTGAAACTGGGAAATTTTAACACTTTTTGAGAAAACTGCAAAAAGCCTGGAAAAATAGTATATTTGAGGCTCGGCCGATGGGTGCGTTGCTTGGTCAGACATGGAAGTGTGGCAGAGTGGTCGAATGCACCGCTTTCGAAAAGCGGCATGCTCGCAAGGGCATCAGGGGTTCGAATCCTCTCACTTCCGCAGAAGAGTAATCAAAGAATAAATTTATGGAATCCAAATCATTTAATGTTGTCATTTGCCCACCGAAAGAAATTTCTCAAAAATCGACGGAGATCAGCAGTTGCCTAAGGGACGAAGGTGGTCTCTTTGTTTTAGACAATAAAAATTATTATCCACACATTTCTATTTATATGACCGAGTTTCCGGTGAAAAATATTCCAGAGATTAGAAAAATACTTAGAGAGTTTTCTACCACCGTAAAGCCTTTTCGGTTGATGTCTTTAGAATATCGCCAAAGCAAAGACGGCTTTATTGATGTTGATTATATTAAATCCAATGAAGTAGTGGATCTTCAGAATAAAATAATCTCTCTTTTAAATCCATTACGTGAAGGGTTAATTCGACCAAAAGACAAAGCTCGACTGAGTGAAATGGGCGAGAATCAACAGTCAAATATAAACCAGTATGGCTATCGAGGCGTTGGTTTAGACTTTTTTCCACACATCACATTCACCAAACTCGACAAGTTCAGTGATTCTGCTCTTCAGAAAATTAAGCGCGATGATTTTTCATTTGATGTTGGTCAACTTGGGTTTTTTTATCTTGGCGATTATGGGACTTGCGTTGAGCAAATTGAAACATTTAATTTTTCTTAAACTAAAATTTAACCCAGATTGGTAAGTTGAAAAGGGGCCATATTATTGTTAACCTTTGAATAACATGAGTGAAAAAATTCTCTTCAATTTACCTGTTCTGATCACCAAGCAAAATAAGTGCTTTGTTGCATATACACCAGCACTCGACCTCTCAACTTCTGGAAAGTCTGAAAAGGAAGTCAGAGAAAAATTCGCAGAAATAGCTATTGCGTTTCTGGAAGAAATTGTGGAAGCAAAAACGGTTAGCGACGTGTTGTCAGAATTGGGGTGGAAAAAAGTTCAGAAAAAATGGACGCCACCGCAAGTTGTTTCTTCGCAATCTATTGGTTTGAACATCCCAGCTTTGGCCTAGTTTTTTCTCATGGTCAGAATCCAGTCTGTCCACTGGAAAGAATTTGAAAAGTTTCTTTTCTTAGTCGGCTGTGTGTTTAAGAGACAAAAAGGGGATCATATGATTTATTGGAAAGAGGGAATCAAGCGCCCGATTGTAATTCCGCGTGATAAATCTTTGCCAGCATTTATCATCATCAATAATTTGAGGGTTTTGGGTGTGTCGAGGGAGGAATATTTGGCTTGCCGAAACGCTGATTTGAGTTAAAATACCCGAGTCCGAGTTCTTACGGGCGATTAGCTCAGTTGGTAGAGCGCAACATTGACGTTGTTGATGCCAGAGGTTCGAGTCCTCTATCGCCCACAAAGTTTCGAAGTTCACAGATATGGACTATCTAAAATTAGCGATTGAAAAATCTGAAGAGTCTGTTGCAAAAGGTGGTTTTCCTGCTGGCGTAGTCATTGTTAAGGGTGGTGAAATCGTAGCTACCGGAATCAGTGTCGGTAATAAATTGCATGACCCAACAAGTCATGGAGAGATTGCTGCTATCCGAGAGGTTTGTAAAAAGCTCAAGACCAGTGATTTGTCAGGCTGCGTGCTCTACTCTTCGCTCGAATCATGCTCTATGTGCCTTTCTGCTGCCATGTGGGCATCAATACCTAAAATTGTGTATGCTTGCGACAAAGAAGCTGTGCCAGCAGATTTTTACGGTGGTGAATATGATACTCAAGAAATCAATAAGAAGTTCTCAAGACCTTTAGAGCTTGTTCATGAGGAAAAACATCAAAAACAAGCCTTGAAAGTAATAAATTGTTGGCTTGGAAATTAAAAAGAATGAAAACCCTAAAATTTTCCTCACACTTGGTCGACCCTGTTCTTTCTGAAGAAAAAGATTCAACTTGGCGACTTTTTGACGATAAAGATTTGAGGGAAGGGGACGAACTGTCTTTGGTTGAAAGAAATACAGATAGAGAATTTGCTAAAGCAGTTATAACTTCAATTAGGGAAAAGAAACTAAAAGACCTTGTCGAATCAGATTTTTCTGGCCATGAGAAATATGAAAGTGAAGAGAAAATGTACGAAACATACAGGGGGTATTATGGTGACAGGGTCATACCCGACTCAGTCATAAAAATAATCAAATTCCATTTAATAAAATGAAACCTATAAAAGCAATCATTATTCCTGGTTAGGCGATATGGTCTGTGCTAAATTGGTCACATATTCAAGTAGTGACCTGTTACGCCCACATGAAACCTGAAAAGCTAAAAATTGTAGTCTTTGTTCCGGAAACCCATGCTGATGCTGTAAGAAAAGCTGTCGGCGACGCCGGTGCGGGCAAAATAGGTAACTATAGCTACTGTACGTTTTCTTCCAAGGGACAGGGGAGATTTTTACCACTCGATGGCGCAAATCCCTCAGTCGGCGAAGTTGGGAAAATCGAAACTGTTGATGAAGAAAGAATCGAATTCGTCTGTTTTAAATCCGATCTTGAAAAAGTAGTTGCAGCCATGAAAGCGGCGCACCCGTACGAAGAAGTAGCTTTTGATGCTTATCCTTTAGTTGGATTTTAAATAGCCAATGCAACATTAAAATAAGAAAACCCAGACGTGTGTCTGGGTTTTTGCTTGATGGTAAGGGTGTGTTGCGTACCCTCAACCACCACGCCTGAGAAGCTTGAAGCTGGTGTTCCAGCTATCGCTCTCGGCGAGCTTGAACGTGCTGCCGTCGGGCAGGGCGACGAGATCGGGGATTGGGCTCCAGATCTCGACGTTCTCCTCGCCCTTGGCGCTCGATGTCACGACTGCCGTGGTGATCCCGTTGTGTATCACATGCTTGGTCACGATGTATTCGATATCGAAACCAAATGCATGTCCGCTCCCGGGCCCGGCGTACTGCGTGTTGGAAATCAGTGCCGGACTTTTTGTCACAGCAGGCGATTTCCAGTTAAGGGCAACGAGCCCATATCCGCAAAGCGCCATGCCGGACAGAAGCATTGCAATGACCGCAATTCGTGTACGACTCCACATACAGATTCTCCTTTGAAAGGGCGAGTACATTTTGAACAGCTACGGCCGTCCATCTGTGTATATCATATCACCGATTATGTGATAAGTCAAGTGCTCAAAAAGGCACAATGAATTACGCCCTCAAGTACAAATAAATATCTTCAAGTGCCTTCACTGCATCACCTGCTGCGATGTTGTTCTGATGATAGAGACCGTCGGTGCAGTCGCCAGCGGCCCAGATGCCTGGAGTTTGGCTCATTTGAGTTTTTGGATCAACGATGATCTGGCCGTACTGGTTTTGTGGTGCAACGTTTTTTGCAAAGCCAGTGTTTGGAATAAGACCGACCTCAACAAAAATTCCATCGACTGCGAGTGTCACATCGGTGCCGGTGGTTTTGTCGGTGTATACAAAAGCATTTACAAATTTTTCACCGCGGATTTCTTTTGGTTCGGCGTTGGTGATGATTTTCATGTTTGGATGCGCGGCGATTTTTTCTACAGTCACGGGATGTGCTTTGAAAGAATCAGTGCGGTTCACGAGCGTAACGCTTTTGCAGTACGCAAGGAGCTGAGCTGCTGTTTCGAACGCAGCATTGCCGCCGCCGACCACAACGACGTCTTTGTCGGCAAAGAGCGGTCCGTCGCATGATGCGCAGTAGGTGAGACCTTTGTTTTCGAATTCCTGCGCGCCAGGCACGGTGAGCTTGCGGCGCGTGCTACCAGAAGCAATGAGTACAGTTTTTGCTTCATATGATCCTGCAGGTGTGCCGTTTTTCTCTGTTGTTATGGTAAACACCTCGCCGTTTTTTGAAATATCAGTAACCCATTCGCCCTCGCGGATAATGACGATGTCGCCAGCGTATGATTCAAGGTGCTTTTTGAGGTCGTGTGCAAGGTCGCTGCCGCTAATAGAAACGGTGCCGATCCAGTTCTGGATTCCCTCGGACACCGTGCTCTGATTGTCGAAATTTGGCGTTATGAAGACAGTTGAGAGACGTTTGCGAGATGCGTACACACCTGCCGCCACACCAGCCGGCCCACCACCGATTATTGCTAGATCGTATGTCATAAATAAATTAAAAATTATGTAAGAAGATTTTATCACAAAAACACTTCACGTATCCCTCAGGAGAGCGCGTAAGTCCTGCTGGACTTCGCTCTGCTCGTCGCCTCCGCGACTGCGCAACTCTCCTTCGGAACACGTGAAGTGTTTTTGATTAAAGTTCTTTACTTAAGCTTTGATCTTCGAAGGAATGCTGGTACAGCACTCCATTCGTCGTCGTCAGCGCCGGTGTCAGCGATCGGTATTGTTTTCTTTTCGGTCGGATTTATTTCAATTTTCGGTGCGGCTGATGTTGGGTTTGTTGTGCTTGGTAGAGAATTGTAAATTTTGCTTTTGCGGTCTGAGTCGTCGATAGATGGGCGTTCCATTACTTTTTCCTGATCCTCCTTTTTGTAGAATGAAGATTTGCGAACCATGGCTTCTGGGAACCCAGTAGCAATGACAGTAATGCGAATTTCGCCTTTCTTTAGGTTGTCGTTGCGGATTGTACCGAAAATAATTTTTGCGTTTGGATCGACAGATTCGGTGATGACCTTTGCAGCGTCTTGGATTTCGAACATCGTAACGTCGTCGCCACCACTGATAGAGAACAAGACACCCTTTGCGCCTGCGATTGAGAGCTCGAGAAGCGGTGAGTTGATGGCAATTTTTGCAGCTTCTTCTGCGCGCTTTTCGCCAGAAGCGTTTCCGATACCCATGAGTGCAGGGCCGGCGTTTTCCATGATTGCTTTGATGTCGGCGAAGTCGATGTTGATGATACCTGGAGTGGTGATGAGGTCAGAGATTGCTTCGACAGCTTGGCGGAGAACCTCGTCACACATTGCAAATGCGTTTTTGGCACTTGTTTCTTTGCTAATGATGCTCAAGAGCCGATCGTTTGGAATAACGATGAGCGCGTCGACTACACCACGAAGATCTTCGATTGCTTGTTCTGCAATGCGCATGCGCTGAAGACCTTCAAAGAAGAATGGCTTGGTAACGACAGCAACAGTGAGTGCACCGAGCTCTTTTGCGATTTGAGCAACGCGTGGAGATGCGCCGCTACATGTACCACCACCGACACCGCCCGCGATGAACACCATGTCTGCGCCCTGGATTGCTTCGCGAACTTCTTCTTGTGCTTCGTCGACAGCACGGCGACCGAGCTCAGGGTTCATGCCAGTACCGAGACCGCGAGTGAGGTTTTTGCCGATATGGATTTTCTTTTTTGCAAGAGAGTTGTGGAGATCTTGCGCATCGGTGTTGATCGCGACGAACTCTACACCGTGAACTTTGGAGCTAACCATGTGGTTCAGCGCGTTTTTGCCAGAACCTCCGACACCGAGGACTTTGATCCGAGCAAATGCTTCAACTTCTGGTTTGATTTGTGGCATGGTGAGTATAGAAAATGATAAATAAAACTTTGAAAAAAGTCTTCAATCGGACACATATGGCTGCACGACAAAATGAACGTTGCCCTATGATACCATGCACATTTTTCAAATAAAACACTTGACAAACTTGGCTACGAACCTTGTTATGGAAGGAATTGTTTTACGAATTTGAGTATGATGTCGCGAATTTTCTTGCCGATTTTGAGTACATTTACCGAGCCGGTGTCGTCTGTAGAAAGTCCCCAGACACAGAGTCCGTACGCTACAGACCATGAGCTGTCTTTGAAGGGGCTTTTGGATGGATCGCCACTGTGTACCACTGCAACGCGTGCAGGAAGCCCGAGACTGCGCTTCGCAACGTCTTCGATCATTGTTGAACCAGCGCCACCACCAGTCATGATGATTCCTGCGGGTAAAAGGTGGGCTTGTCCGATTTTTTTCAAATGATCCCCGATGAGGTCGAACATATCTTCGAGTCGTGCCTCAATAATGTCATCGAGCTTTTTGCGGGGAACGTTGAATGTGGTGATGCCGCCGATTTTCATGTGTTCTGCTTCGTCGAGTGCGATTTTGAAACCAAGCGCAATGTCGTTCGTGATGTTGGTTGAGCCGACTTGGAAGACTTCGAGCGAGCGCGGTTTGTTTTCATCAAAGACGGTGAGGGTGAGTGTCTCGGCACCGATGATAGCCAAAGCACATCCAGCAATCTTTTGACTTTTGCTTAGCGTCACGAGACTTGCGGCCATTGGTGCGGCCATGACGTCGATCACTTCGATGCCGGCTTCGTCGATCGCTTCGAGTAGAGTGTGCAGATGTTGTTCGAGGCAGGTAATAAAAAGCATTCGGCATTCGAGCTTGTTGCCGCGGAGACCAGCGGGGTTGCTGCCGAGTACTGTTTTGCCATCCAGTTTATATAAAAGGGGAATTGAATGAATTATTTTTCTATTCAAAACCATTGATTGCGGAATTTCTTTTTCGCACGCTTCGTGGATTTTTTGTATATCAAGGTCATCAATCTCTGAGTCTCCACGTGACACCATGACGGTGCCGTTCGAAACAACGCTTTCGAGACCGATGCCTCCGATCGAAATAAATGCGCGGTTGATACGCTGGCCGCTAGTTTTCTCTGCTTGCATAACTGCAAGACGAATACTTTTGACTACGTCAGGAGTGTTGGTGACGTAGCCGTGGCGAAGTCCCCGGGTCTCTGAAGTCCCAAGTCCAATAACGCGAGGGAAATCTCTTTCCGATCCCGCGCTTTCTGCGACCACAACTTTGGTCTGATATGTGCCGATATCTATGCCGACGGCAATTCTTTTTGACATTCGCTAAAGAGTCAGACGAAACTTTGATGAGATCGTCTGTTCCTCTGCTTCCATCTTACTACCGTGGTCGAAGCCTTTCAAATGCAATAAACCGTGGATAAAGAGAAAACCGATGTGATCTGTTGGTTTTCGATCAAACTTTTTTGCTTTTGTGCGTGCGACAGAAAGGCAGAGAAAAAGTTCGCCTGAAGTTTTTGAAAGAGGAAAACTGAGTACATCTGTCGGCTCATTTTTTTGTCGATAAGCTTGGTTGAGCTCCTGGATTTTCTTTGGACCAACAACAACGACGCTCAGTTCGTAGTCTGCGCCAAGGACTTCATTTTTCATGAGCGCAAAAGGCAAGCGCGGAAGCTTGCCTTTGGTTGTGTTAGTGATTGAGAACGAATTGTCTTGCACGTTTATTTGTTGTAGCCACGCTCAGGAACTTTGCCCATTTTGACAAGTTCTTCGTATGAAGTCTGACGTTCGATGCGCTTGAGGGCCTGTTTCTTTACGACGTATGGAGACTTTTTGCGGCTTGAAAAGCGGTTCTTGCGAACACGCATCAAAACACCAGATCCTTGGACACGGCGAGTAAATCGCTTGATCAAGCTGATGTTGTTTTCGTTATTATTTCGCTCTACTGCAACGTTTATCATAGTCGTGGGATATTAACACAGCTTCAATTTCTTTTCAAGCAGACAGCGTCTAGCGGATCTTACTTAGATAGTGTGCGAGATGGTGGACGGGCACTGTTTCCTGGGATCGATTCGACATTTCTCGAACAACGACGGAATTCTCGAGGGCTTCCTTTTGTCCCATGATAATGACATATGGCGTGCGGAGTTTTTCTGCAACTGCGAGTTGAGCGAGGAATTTGTCGCTTGTCAGCATGTGGTGCACTGGTATATGAGCCTGGCGAAGTGACTCAATGATCGGCAAGCTTTTGAATTTTGCCATTGTGCCGAACTGGATATAAAAGAAACGTGGATTCGGCTTCTTTTTGAAGAGTAGCTTCGGGGTTGAGGAGTTTTTCTTGAGGCGAATATTGACGCTCATGATCGGAGTTTCACGCTTGAATCCTGCGCGGCGTGCAAGATAGTTGTGGCGAGTACCGATCGCAAAGGTTTCTTCTGTGCTGTCTGGAGGGGTGATGGTGACCAGTTCTTTGGTTTCGGTTACGGCTGCCTGAGGCGCACTTTTAATTTCAAAAATTGTATGTGAGCAGAACTGGCGATGTCCAAGGAGAGTTGGGTTAATACGGTAGGGCACCTCAAGTGTTTCGAGATGCTCGAGCACTTCTTGGAAATGGTTCACACTTGCTTCAGAGAGATGGCTCAGGGACTGTGGTGCACGTTTGCGGGTTTCGATCCAGTCACAGTGGTTGCAGTGCCAGACATTGAAGGGATCTTTTTTTATCTGTTGTTTGACATCGCTTGGTGCGTCGCCGCCGTGTTTGCGAGTGAAGTTTGTGAGCTCCTTTTCGAACTGTGTGACAGAATGTTTGTCACCGATGCTGTTGATGTCGACCATGAGGTCGCGCTCGCCGTGCTCGTTCAAGATTGCAAGTGCGGTTCGGATTGCGATTGCTTCGGAGATGCTGTCGATCGAGCCGATAATGTCGAGGCTGTAGTGACGTTCGTCTGCGGAGCGCTTCACAGGAAGCTGGGTGACTGCACGGCGGTAGTGAAGCATGAGCGGATGCTCGTTGTTGTGCAGTTCCCATTCGGTGATGGTTCGAAGGAGTGAACATTTTTCTTCTGGACGAGGGAACGAGCTTTTTGCATGTTCAATAAAATCAGGCGCAAGAGATTTGGCGAGATCGACGTCAGACTTCTCAATTTTTGGAGTTTTTACAGACTGAAAACCATAAAACATTGCAACTTCACCGGCCTTGTCGAGATCTTTCAGAATATACGGAGCCTCGCGCACCAATTTTGTTTTTGTGCTCATGCTGTCTGGTTAATTCGGTTATAAAGGAATGGCTACTCTGCGTGCACTTGGTAATTTCCTGGTAACACACCTGCTCGGTCGATCGGTAGAAGCCGCACGACTGGACGACCAACGATAAGGTTTTTGGGAACTGGTCCCCACGCTCGTGAATCAAAACTGCCGAGGCGGTTGTCTCCCATGACGAAGTATTCGTCTTCGCTCAGGGTGATGATCATGTCATCGTCTTTCTTGTTATCGTCTGCCACGTATGGCTCATCGAGTGTGAGACCGTCAGTGCTGTCTTGCGGATAGTCTTCATTGAAAATAGTGACTATGCCGTCGTGAATCTGAACTGTTTCGTCGGGCAAACCGATCACGCGTTTGATAAAAAACTTACTTTTGTCTTCCGGGTAGCGGAAAATCACCACCGACTCGCGCTCTGGCGGCTCGATGCGCTTGCTTACCTGGTCGACAATAAGGTACTCGCCGTCGTAGAAGGTGGGATCCATCGATGCACCAGAGACAATAAAAGGCTGGGCGATGTAAATACGGAACGGAATGACAACAACAAGAGTTATGAACGTAAATTTAACGATTTCTTTCCAAAAACTGTTTTGTGAACGTTCATCCATGGCGCTTATTTTAGTATGGATGTTCGTTTGACACAAGACTTTTACGCGTGTCGCAGTTATTTTTTTAAATTTTTTGCCGTGATTTTTTATTTTTTCTTCAAATATTTTTGATGTATGGCAATATTCGCTTCATGATACAATCTGAGCACTATGTATACTGTTGTCGGTCTCGGAAATCCGGGTGAGGAATACAACAATACTCGCCACAATGTAGGTCGAATGATCGTTCTTGATTTTTGCAAGAAGCACGAACTACCTGAGCCTACATTTGATAAAAAATCGAATGCGCTCGTAAGCGAGGGAAAGGTTGGTAAAGCAAAACTTACAGCCGTGTTGCCTGAAACATTCATGAATAAGTCGGGCGCAGCTGTTTCGAAGTTTGTAAAAAGTAAAAAGGCTACAGATATGCTCGTCGTGGTTCATGATGAGCTCGATCTGCCGCTCGGTCGTGCAAAAATCTCTTTTAATAAAAGTTCTGGCGGACATAAGGGTGTTGAGTCGATCTCAAAAGCGGTTGGTACTGAGGCGTTTGTGCGGGTGCGTGTCGGTATATCTCCATCAACAGCAGCGGGCAAGCTCAAAAAGCCCATTGGCGAGGACGTTGTTGGGGACTTTATTCTCGGAAAATTTTCAAAAAAGGATGAGGACGCACTCAAGAAAATTTCAAAAAGTATTCAGGAAGCTCTTACTTCGATTGTCGTCGATGGTCGCGATCGTGCAATGAATGAATGGAACGGGAAGTTGTAGTCTGGGGTTTTAGTTTCTTGTTTAGGCACTAAGCGGAAAATAAAGTATAGAAAAAGCGCGACATGTGTCGCGCTTTGTGTTGTTGTGTTCGTTGTGCGTTATCGCTTGAGGACGGGGGTGCGATTCTTGGCTTGTCGACACTGAAGTTCCTTGTAAACTTCATCGACCGCGCACTCTGCGAGCTCGAGCAGGAGGTCTCCCCCATCCACATCGCAGTTTGCCTCCTTCACAAACTGTTCACAGCTGATGATGGCCTTGCGTGCATTGTCGAGGAGAGGAGTCGAGTACCTTGGCTGCCGTGACAACGGCAACGGGTTGAACGCCTTGCGAAGTTCGTGCACATCCGCTCGCAACCCCTGACGCTGCTTCATCGTGCTGATGTGGTCGACGAGGGCCCAGTAGAGCGTCGATGCCTTGTCGACATCGAAGTAGTTTCGACTGACCTCCTCATCCAGAGCATCGAACACCTTCTTCAGCGCGTCCCGCTCGGCGACAACATTTGTTTCGTTGTCGTGGGCGTACTTGGCATCGAACCGAACTTGCTGTTCGACGTAATGCCTGAAGTACGCTGCACGCGAGCAGTTGAAGTGGTGCCGTGCCGCATCGAGAGCTTTGAACGCATCATCGAGTCGTCCTTCTCGCTCGATCCGCTTCGTCCCCTGGATTTCCTCGGGGGTTGCGCGCCCAAGCCGGAAGTTCGGGAAGCAAGGGCGCTCTGGGTCGCAGGCCTTTTTGACTTGCTCCTCGAACGCTTCCATCTCTGCCCTGAACCCGTCCGCCGTGTTGATACGTGTCTGACGATTGTTCTGTGCCATTGCGGCCTCCTTGAAAAGAACATGTGTGTCCACCAATCGCACTGCGCGACGATGTTTCAGTAGTATATTAACACATAGTATACATATGTCAAGCACTCAAATTTGTATACGAGTCATATCAGTATGTAACAAAAAACCACCCGTATTGGGTGGTTTTTTGATCGAGATTATTTCTCAATTACTGCAAGTGTCATGCGCTGATCCTTTGGCTCAAAAAGAGTGATCTTGAATGTGTAGCTTTTTCCAAGAGAAAGCTTTTCACGCATCTTGGTTTCGCTGCCGAACTCTGAGACATGGACGAGACCAGCAACACCTTCTTCAATAGAAGCGAGTGCTCCGTGCTTGTTGAATTTGATGATAACTGCCTGAACAACATCGTCTTTCTTGTATTTCTTTTCAGCTTCAATCCATGGGTTAGGGCGAAGTGCTTTGAT
>CXWK01004509.1_pt2 | contig 128475 bp, 105 predicted proteins | sample 590851 | NCBI WGS metagenome assembly CXWK01 (sample SAMEA3498364, study PRJEB10139) | wastewater metagenome | biome: wastewater treatment plant; material: activated sludge | place: Denmark | collected 2014-08-01
GGGCATTCAAAACCTCGGTCTTGTCGACGGCCATTGCGTTTGGTCTCCTGAAAGCGGGGGGTGCGAGTGCTCCATGACGGCAATCTGCCTTCAACCGTCTGGCGCGAGCGGGGTCCGCACCTCATATAGTTGTCAATCATGCCGCGGGGAAGCCGGTCCGCCGCGGCCAATCGGCGTGTTGTGCTTAAAGGCAGGCCGGACCTTGCGAGCAATGTTTCCGGCCACTAAACGCAAGCCATGACCCAGCATCCCCATATTCTCGGCGTCGTCCTGGCCGGAGGGCGCGCGCGGCGCATGGGCGGCGGCGACAAGGGGCTTGTTCCAATCGCAGGCAAGCCGATGCTGGCGCACGTTTTGGAGCGGTTCTCGCCCCAGGTCGGCAGCCTCATTCTCAATGCCAATGGCGACCACATCCGCTTTCGTGCCTTTGGCCTTGATGTCGTGGCCGATGCTGGACCCGGCGGCCCCCTCGATCCGGGCGACGGCGATGACCATGGCCACGGCCCTCTGGCGGGCCTGCTGGCGGCGATGAATTGGGCCGAAGCCTCGGCTCCGGCCATTTCGGCCATCGCCAGCGTCTCGACCGATGTGCCCTTCCTGCCGGTCGATCTCGTCCGCCAGCTGGAACGGGGCCGCGTACCCCACACCGCGGCGGTTGCGCAGTCCTTCGGCCGGTTGCATCCGGTCATCGGCGTCTGGCCGATTTCGGTTAAGGCCCAGATCTCGGCCGCCCTCACCCGCGGCGACCGCAGCATGCAGGCCTTTGCCAGAACGGTGAACGCGACTACAGTCTCCTTCCCTCCGGTTGCGATCGGAGGGAGCATGATCGATCCGTTCTTCAACGCCAACACACCGGACGAGCTGGCCGAAGCGCACAGGCTGCTTGCCGGTGAACCATAAAGAGGGCCCATGGGTTCCCGCGCTCCGCTACGCCGTTCGTCCCCGCTCATCGGGATCGCCGGCTGGTCCAACTCCGGCAAAACCACGCTCATCGAAAAGCTGACCGAGTACTTCACTGCCAAGGGTATGCGGATCGCCACCATCAAGCACACGCATCACAAGTTCGACATCGACCGGCCCGAGAGCGACACCGCGCGCCATCGCCGCGCCGGTGCATCCGAAACGGCCATCGTTTCAGGTTCTCGCGTCGCCGTGATCGAGGAGATCGACAGTCGCGGCGAACCCTCGCTCGACGAGATCGCCGAGCGCTTGAAACCCGCCGACATCATCTTCGTCGAAGGATACAAGTCGGCGGCCATCCCGAAAATCGAAGTGCGCCGCGCCGAAGTGGCGGCGGAGAAAATCCTCGCCGTGACCGATCCGCTCGTCATCGCCATCGCTGCCGACTACGAGATGGACGGCCACGGCCGCCCGGTGTTGGCGTTGGACGATATCGCGGGAATAGCTGGCGTCATCGAAGATGCGTGCGGACCCTTCGGCGTGCTTCAACAGCGGGCGTGAGGCCGTGGCATTGCGTTTCGTCTTCTGTTCGGCCTGCCTCAGTCTCGCGCTCGCGGCGGGACCAACTCCGGCCGGGGCGGAGAAAGATCCGGCCGTGCCGCCCGGCACCGATCCCGGCGGCGTCGCCGTCGCGGTCATCGAAACCGGCGTCGATTATACGCTGCCGCACATCGCCGAGCACTTGGCGCGCGATGGAGAAGGTGAGCTGATCGGTTGGGATTTTGTCGATGGCGACCGGCACCCCTTCAAGGAACGCGACGACCTTGAGGAGGCAGACTACGCCCATCGCGGCACTGCCATGGCGCGCACGCTCATCAAGCGGGCGCCCAAGGCGCGGCTCGAAGTCGTGCGGATCGACACCAGCGACGGCGAAGCCGTCAAAAAGAGCCTCGCCTTCATTGCGCAGACACCTGCCAAGCTCGCCGTGCTGTCCCTGAAATCATCGACAGCGGCGCTATGGGCGGCGTTGCGGGAAGGCATGGAAGCGTTGCAACCCAGGTTCCTGCTCATCGTCGCAGCGGGCGAGGACGAGGGCGATCGCGACCGCATCAAGGAGCATCTGGCACCGCGGCTCGACAGCCTCGACAACGTCATTGTCGTGACCGCCTGCGACCATGCCGGCCACGAACTGACGACCGCGGAAGGTGCCGCCACCAACGCCGACATTGCCGTCAACGCCGAGGCGTTCTCCGGCGAGCTTTTGACGGCGGACACATTTTCGTTCAAGCCGGAACCGAGCATCGCCGCGGCCGAAGTCGCCGGTCTCGCAGCCCGGTTGCTCGCCCAGGACAAGACGATCAAGCCGAACGAGATGCGCAGCGTCATTCTGGGCCTTGCCAAGCCCTTCCCTGGCGGGCACTCGGGCCTGGCGAAATCAGGGTTTATCGCCGATCCCTGGAGGCATTTCAGCGACCCTTGAAACAGGTCCGGCCGCGGCCGGACGTGCCCTGACATGCGGCCAAAGCGGGCCTTGCCCTCGGGCGGCCGCCGGACGATATAAGAAAGACGATTAAACGGCACGGAGCGCCCTTTCATGGCAGGCGAGAACGCCGATCACACAACGACGCGACCGCTGGTCGATCCCTTCGGCCGCGGGATCGAATATCTGCGCGTGTCGGTGACGGACCGCTGCGACTTTCGCTGCGTCTATTGCATGTCCGAGCATATGACGTTTCTGCCCAAGAAGGATCTGCTGTCGCTCGAGGAACTCGACCGGCTGTGCTCCGCATTCGTCCGTCACGGCGTGAAGAAGTTGCGCATCACCGGCGGCGAGCCCTTGGTGCGCAAGAACATCATGTGGCTGTTCGAGCGTCTCGGCCGGCATCTTGAAACCGGCGCACTGCATGAGTTGACGTTGACGACCAACGCCAGCCAGCTTGCCAAGTATGCCGAACCTTTGAAGGCCGCCGGCGTCAAGCGCATCAACGTGTCGCTCGACACCTTGAAGGCCGACAAGTTCAAGGCCATCACCCGCTGGGGCGAGCTGCAGCCGGTTCTCGACGGCATTGCAGCGGCAGAAGCGGCCGGCATCAAGATCAAGATCAACGCGGTTGCGCTTAAAGGCTTCAACGAGGACGAAATCGAGGACTTGATCCGCTTCGCCCATGGGCGCGGCGCCGATTTGACCTTGATCGAGACGATGCCGATGGGCGACGTGGATGGTGACCGCACCGATCAGTATCTGCCGCTGTCGATCGTCCGCGCGCGGCTGCTTGAAAGGTTCACGCTCGAAGACAGCCCCTATCGCACCGGTGGACCGGCGCGCTACGTCACGGTCGAGGAAACCGGCGGGCGGCTCGGATTCATCACGCCGATGACGCACAATTTCTGCGAGAGCTGCAATCGCGTCCGGCTCACCTGCACCGGCATGTTGTATATGTGCCTGGGCCGCGACGACGACGCCGATCTGCGCAAGCCGCTCAGGGCCTCGAGCGAAGACGGCTTGCTCGACAAAGCCATCGTCGACGCGATTGCCAGAAAGCCCAAGGGGCATGATTTCGTTATCGACCGGCGCACCAAGCGGCCGGCCGTTGCACGCCATATGAGCGTGACGGGCGGCTGACGCCCGATTGAAAAGATCGTGGGGAAAGCCGATGCAGCGGGGGCCTGGTCTGCTGAAATATGCGCGCCTGACGCGGAAGCAGCTGATCCTGTTCGCACTCGTCTCCGCGGCGTTGAACGGCATCATCACCGCATCCGTCGGCGCGTGGCTCGGCCAGACATACGCCAAATATCAATCCCGCAAGCAGTCGATCGAGAGCCTCGTCCATCTCGTCTACGAGCGCCGCACGCGGGCCGGCATGGTTGCCTCCGCGCTGCGCCGCGGCGCGGACATCGACGAGGTCCGCTTCAGGAAACGCGCCTACGACGAAGCCTACGTCGATTGGAATAAGAACATCATGCAGAACATCTTCGCCATCCGCGAAGTGACGGGCGAGCACATGATGTCGAACCTGGAGAAATATTTCGAGGATGGGCTCGTCGCCGCCATGTCAGATGCCGACCGCTGTCTGACGAAAGCCTATGACGCGCGGCTCGCCAATGCCGAGCCCAAGCCCATCCTGGATGCCTGCAGCATGACCTACGTCCACCAGTTCGTGCTCGACTGCGGGGCGACCTTCACCAACGAACTTTATAAGCAGACCAAGCTCTCGTTTCTTCCGTTCAGCCAGCACTACGGTAAGGAAGGCCGCGAGGTGTCGAAGGAACGCATCGCCAAGGCTTGCGTCTATGCGCCGCCGAAGCCGGCGCCAAAGCCAGCCGATCCGCCCGCTGCCGGTGCGGCGGCCCAAGGCCCGCAGACCACACCATCAGGGGGCGCCGCCGTCGCGCCCGCGGCGGTGGAAAAGCCGCCGCAGCCGTAATCTCTTCCGCGATGGCACGAAGCATGAAATAGAAGCGGCCCATCCCGCCGCCCGATCACACCTTTCACGCCATGACCGCCGACGACAGCATCGCCAAGAGCCATAAAGGCAACTTAACCGGCATCGCGGCCATGCTCATTTCCATGGCGGCGTTCACGGCTAACGACACGTGCATCAAGCTTTTGAACGAAACCGTGCCGCTCGGCGAAATGATCCTGCTGCGCAATGGACTTGCCACCATCTACATTTTGATTTTCGCGGCGGTGTTCGGCGGCTTGACGTGGCCGAAAAACCCGCCGATGAAGCTACTGAACTGGCGGCTGGCGGGTGAACTTTTCTCGACCATTTTCTTTCTGTCGGGACTGGTGGCGCTGCCCATCGCCGAAGCGGTGGCCATCGGCCAGGTGACCCCACTGGTCATCACGGCCGCGGCGGCGCTGATTTTGAAGGAGCCGGTCGGCTGGCGGCGCTGGTCCGCAGCATTCGCCGGATTCATAGGCGTACTGCTGATCGTGCAACCGGGGACCGATGCTTTCTCGCCGGCGGCGCTGCTGATCCTCGCCGCTGTCTTCACCGTCGTGCTGCGCGATCTCGCCACCCGCTACATCGCGACATCGGTCTCGACCTTGACGCTCACGCTCATGTCGGCCGTGGCGGGCGTTGCGGCCGGGGTGATGCTGTTGCCATTCGAAACTTGGGTTTGGCCGAGCGCGCGGGAATTGGGCCTCATCATGCTGACCGCGCTGTTCCTGACGCTCGGCTACATATTCGTCATCATCGCCATGAGGAATGGCGAAGTGGCCGTGGTCTCGCCGTTCCGCTACGCCGTCATCCTGTTCGCGCTGTTGGCCGGCTGGGTGATGTGGAACGAATTGCCCGACGCCATACAGTTCCTCGGCATCGTCATTCTGACCGTGGCCGGCATCTATACCTTCCATCGCGAACGCAAAATCTTGCACCAGTCCCAGCGCGAGACAGCGGCAAACCGATCGGTAACGTCTGATTAGCCAAGGTTCACGCTTGGTCAAGGCGGATGCGGTAACGTCCGGCGATTGAAGGGGCCGCGCCGGCCCCCATGATCTTGTGGTGCCAGGTACAATGACTGCGTCGCGGCTAGCGCTTTCGATCGAAGGCTTGAAAAAAGCCTTCGCCAAACCGGCCGTCGATGGCCTGTCGCTCTACATCAAGCAAGGCGAGTTTTATGCCCTGCTAGGCCCCAACGGCGCCGGCAAGACGACCACCCTGCGCATGGTTGCCGGACTGCTGAAGCCGGACGCCGGCGCGATCTCGATCTGCGGTATCGACGCGCTCAAGGATCCGGTAACGGCCAAGAGCGTCATGGCCTGGGTGCCGGACGAGCCGATGATCTACGACAAGCTCGATCCGCTGGAATACCTGGAGTTCGTCGCCGGCCTTTGGGGCATGGACGCCCAGAAGGCCGAACGCGAAGCTCATGCGTTGATCGAGCTTCTGGGCCTCGTCCCGCAGGCGTCGACGCGGTGCCAGGGTTTATCGAAAGGCATGCGCCAGAAAGTGGCACTGGCCGGCGCACTGATCCACGATCCGCAACTGATCATTCTCGACGAGCCGCTGACGGGGCTCGATGCTGCTTCCGCGCGCCAGGTCAAAGCCGTGCTCAAGGAACGCGTTGCCAAGGGTACGACAGTCATCATGACGACCCACATTCTGGAAGTTGCGGAACGCATGGCCGAACGCATCGGCGTCATCGCCCACGGACGTCTCATTGCCGAGGGCACGCTCGCGGAATTGAGCGCCATGGCCGGGCAAGGGACCTCGAACCTCGAAGAAATCTTCTTGAGCCTCGTCGCCGAAGAAAGTGCGGCGGCATGACCACGCCCGCCACGCTTTCCTGGTTCGCGCGTCACGAGATGACGCTCGCCTGGCGCGACTGGACGCAGATGATGGCGGGCGGCAAAAGCGCTCGCGAACGCGCCGTCACCATCGGCCTGTTGATTTTCGTTGTGCTGCTGCACTGGCTTGCCTACGCGATCGTCAAGCCGTTGGTGACGGATGGCGTTGAGCTCAGCACGCACACCCTCGTCTACGTCACCGCCACCGTGCTTCTGGTCTTTTCGATGATGCTGTCTCAGGCGATCGAACAGGTGACGCGCGCGTTCTACGCCCGGGCCGATCTCGATCTGATCCTGTCCTCGCCGGCTCCGTCCGGGCACCTGTTCGCGGTGCGCATCGGTTCTGTAGCCGTCACCGGCTTTCTGATGACGAGCCTTTTGGCCGCGCCCTTCATCAACATGGCCGTCGCGCTCGATGGCGCAAAATGGTTCTCGGCCTACGGCGTCTTGGCCGCCATGAGCATGCTGGCGACGGGTCTTGCAATCCTTGGCGCACTCGCCCTGTTTCGCGCGGTAGGCGCCAAGAGAACGCGCTTTATTGCTCAGATCATTGCCGCCGTGGTCGGCGCCGCGCTGCTGATCGGCCTGCAGGTCGTCGCTGTGCTCACCTATGGAAATCTGTCGCGCATCGAAGTGCTGCGCTCCGAAATGGTGCTGTCCCATGCACCCGTCATCGACAGTCTCGTCTGGCTGCCGGCCAAGGCGGTGCTGGGCGATGGCACGGTCATGGCGTTTCTTCTGGCGGCCGCCGCCGCGGCGCTCACCCTCATCATTTCCGCGACGTCAGGCCGCTTCAGTTCGCAAGCGATTGCTACCAACTCGGTATCCGGCGACGTGATCGAAAATGCCGGCCGCAACCGCACATTCAAGCGCCGCTCTACCGTTAAAGTGCTGCGGGCCAAGGAGTGGATGCTGTTGAAGCGCGACCCCTGGCTCGCTTCGCAGACGTTGATGCAGATCCTCTATCTTCTGCCGCCGGCGCTGCTGTTGTGGCGCGACATGGGCGCCGACGCGAAGCTGCATGTCATCCTTGCGCCCGTGCTCGTGATGGCCTTCGGCCAGCTCTCGGGGGGGCTTTCATGGCTGGCGATTTCGGGCGAGGACGCCCCCGACCTCGTGGCGACGGCGCCGGTGCCTCAGCGCGCGCTGATCCGAGCTAAGATCGAATCCGTCCTGATCGTCATCGGCGCGGCGGCGGCCCCCTTCCTGCTGGCGCTTGCATTCGTTTCTCCCTGGGGGGCGGCGGTGACGGCGCTCGGCATCGTGCTGGCTTCAGCTGCCGGCATCTCCATCCAGATGTGGTATCGCGTCTCCGCAAATCGATCGCAGTTCCGCCGCCGTCAGACGGCGTCCAAGGCCGCGACCTTCGCTGAAGCGTTTTCGTCGATCTTCTGGGCCGGGGCGACGGGCTTTGCCGCCGCGCAGTCGTGGTTCGCCCTCGCGTTCGCGTTCCTCGCGCTTCTGACGCTGGCCATTGCCCGGTTCATCGCCCCGCCGGCGGCACGCTAGGTCCTAACCGATAACTCCGCGCACTTTCGATTTGATCTGATCGAGCGTGAAGGGTTTGGAGATGACGGCGAGCCGGGCGGCCTTGATGGTGGACGCGCGATCCAACTGATCGGTGAAGCCGGACATCAGCACGACGGCGATTCCCGGTTTCAAGGCCACCGCCTTCTGCGCCAGCGTCACGCCGTCGACTTGCGGCATGTTGACGTCGGAGACGATGACATCGATCGAGGCGGCATTTGTGGACAGGTGCTGCAGCGCCTCCGCACCGTCTTCGGTCACGGTGACGGAATGCCCGTCCTGGGCGAGGGCGCGGCGCACCAGTTCGCGCACGGATGCATCGTCGTCTGCCAGAAGTATCGAGGCCATGCTCCACTCCCCCCAATCGGCGCTTTAACAAGCACCCTGCTGAAATCCCTTCAATCGACCAGGCGGCCGACGTACGGCAACTCGCGGTAGCGGTGCGCCACATCCATGCCGTAGCCAACCACGAACACGTTGGGGCAGGCGAAGGCATGGAAATCGGCGGCTATGTTGACAGCCCTGCTGACGGCCTTGTTGAGCAGCACGCAGGTCTGGATCGTTGCCGCGCCGCGGGCCGAAATCAGATCTTTGGCGAAGGCTAGGGTGCGTCCGCTGTCGAGCACGTCATCGACGAGAAGGACGGAGCGTCCCGATACGTCGAGGTCGAGATCACGCAGGATCGTCACCTGGCCAGACGAAGTCCGGCTCTTCTTGTAGCTCGACAAGGTGAGAAAATCGACCTCGGGCGCCATGCCAGCCGCATTCAGGGCCCGGATCAAATCGGCGGCGAAGACGAAACTGCCCTTGAGGATCGGCACCACCAGGAGGTTCGCCGGGTTGACCGCCGAAATATCCCGCGCCAGGTCTTTGAGGCGGGCTTCGATCTGGACTGCGGAATAGAGTTGCTCGATCTGGGCTTCGGTGTGGGATTTCGGGCCATTTTCGGCCATGGTTTGGTCCTTGAGATGTTGCGTTCAGGGCTCTTGATCAGACCCTGGGAAGAGGGGGCGGCGACGTACACGAAGGGGCCATAATCGTGACCGATTGATCACGGGTCGATCGCTGGTTGATCACGGGTTGATCACGGGTTGATCCTTGGTTGATCACTGGCCCAATTCCGTGACTATACACGGCAAAATCGTGTATCGAAGACCCAACTTCAGACGCCCTTGATCCTGCGCCACCCACTCTTTCAACGTCCAGGCACCGCCAGCCGTGATTCGATTAAATAACGTAGGCTTGAAATACGATCGCGGACCGGAGGTTCTCACCGACGTGAACTTTCATTTGCGGCCCGGCTCGTTCCACTTTCTCCATGGCGAAAGCGGCGCCGGAAAGACCTCACTGCTTCGGCTCATGTTCATGTCGCTGCATCCCTCGCGCGGCCAGATTTCCATGTTCAGCGAAGATGTGAGCCGCGTCAGCGCCCAGAAGCGGGCCCAGTTGCGCCGCCGCATCGGCATCGTGTTCCAGGATTTCCGCCTGCTCGACCATCTGACCGTCTGGGAGAATGTCGCGTTACCGTTGCAGGTGGTGGGCAAGAAGCCGGCCGACTATCGCGAGGACGTAACGGACCTCTTACAATGGGTTGGCCTCGGCGACCGCATGTATGCCAACCCGTCGGTGCTCTCGGGCGGAGAAAAGCAGCGCGCCGCCATCGCCCGGGCCGTTATCGGCAAGCCGGAAGTGCTCCTCGCCGACGAGCCGACCGGCAACGTCGACCCGCAGATGGCACGGCGGCTGTTGCGTCTGTTCGTGGAACTCAACAGACTGGGAACATCGGTGGTGATCGCCACCCACGACCATCAGCTCATGCGGCAGTTCAAGGCGCCGCGGATCGAGGTACACAAGGGCCATGTCCGGATCATCTGATCGATACCCCGGGCGGCCGGCGCCTCCGCATGGCGGCGGCTTTGACCCCTATGACGAGGCGATGGCCGTGCCGATGACCGGGCCGCCGACAGCGCCCGTACGGATGGCGCCGCCCCCCTATCCCGGCCCCACGTCTGGGCCCGCCGCCACTCATCCACCGGTCGAGCCTGCGCGGTCTGCCCCCTCACTCGATGACGCCCCGCGCGACATGTACGCACCGTCGCGCGAACAGGATACCGGCCGCAAGATGAAGGTGACGGCACCGGTCGTGCCGCCGGCTTCCGTCACCGGCCGGTCGCTGACGCTCGTCATCGCCATCATGTGCTTCCTCGCCTGTTTGACCGCGGGCGCGGTGTGGATGATCAAGCAATCGGCCGACGCCTGGCTGCGCGACATCGCCAGTGAGGTGACCGTGCAGGTCGAGCCACGTGACAAGATCGATACCGACAAGTCGGTGCTCGACGTCGTGACCTTCCTTGAAAGGCAGCCTGGCATCCGGGCGGCAAAGCCTTTGTCGCTGGAAGCCTCGACCACGCTGCTGGAACCCTGGCTCGGCAATTCCGATGCCTTGAAGACGCTGCCCGTGCCGCGCCTCGTTGCGATTGAAATCGATCGCGTGGAGCCGCCTGACCTTGAGGAAATCTCGGCCGCTCTTGGCCGTGAATTCAAGGGCGTCACCCTCGACGATCACAGGCGCTGGCAGCAGCAGATCCGCGCCGTTACCGGCTCGTTCGCACTCGGCGGTATCGCCATTCTGCTGCTGGTCGCGGCGGCGACGACGGCCGTTATCGTCTCCGCCACCAAGAGCGCCATGGCGTCGAACCGCGAAATCGTCGAAGTGCTGCATTTCGTCGGCGCAACCGACCGCTTCATCGCCCGCGAATTCGAAAAGCACTTCCTGCGATTGGGCATCAAGGCCGGCATCGTCGGCGCCGGCTTCGCCATGCTGGTGTTCCTCGGCATGCCGGCCATCATGGAAATCCTCGGCGGCGGCGGCAGTGCGCTTGAAATGCAGCGCCTCATCGGCACCGGCGCGCTCGACCCCTTGGGCTACGTCCTCCTCGGCCTTGTCGTGGTGATCATCGCAGCCTTGTGCATGATCACCTCGCGGATGGGCGTCTACCGCATTCTGAACGGTCAACACTGAAGCTAAGAATTGCTATTTTCGTCATTTATTTCATTTAGTTATACATCAGCGTGTGAAGTGGGAAGGTTTACAAAAGCCTCTGTCATAGCGGTGGCCAAATCGGTTAGTCTGATCCTTGAGATGGGGTTGGCCCGGTGCTGCCGCCCGAAGGAATGAGCCAATAACGTCATGAAGGTCCTGTCACGCGCTCTTGTGTTCCTTTGCGCACTCGGCGCGGTGGTGCTGACCTTCGGCTTCGTGCTGTTCGCAACGACCGTCATGCGCGATCCGGGGGCAACCGCCGACACGGCCGACGGCATCGTGGTATTGACCGGCGGAGAGGCTCGCATCCAGGCCGGCGCCATGCTGCTTAACCAGGGCCGCGGCAAGCGGTTGCTCATCTCCGGTGTCAACCGGCACACGACCCGTGATGACATCAAGCGCATCTCAGGCCTCGACGCCAAGACGTTCACATGCTGCGTCGATCTGGGCTATGAAGCGCTCGATACCGTCGGCAACGCCGATGAAGCGCGCACCTGGGCCCACACCCACGGCTACCGCAAGGTTCTCCTGGTCACGTCGAGCTATCACATGCCGCGCAGCCTTGCCGAACTCGCACTCGCCATGCCGGATGTGGCCGTAATCCCTTATGCCGTGACGCCGCGCAACTTCCCCGACACCGGCTGGTGGCTGCACGTCAAGACGACGCGGTTGCTGCTGTCGGAATATTTGAAGTATCTCCCGGCCGCCGCAAGGCTTGCGACCCAGCGCGTCATGGGCTGGCGCGAGGAAGGCCACGTCGCGCTCGCTCGCCCCAAACCCGCCAATGGCTGAGCCCGGATCCCAGAGCCCACCGGCCGGCGTCGCCGTGCGCTCGCTGATTTACGCGGCAGCGTTTTACCTAACGACCGCGCTGTTTCTGCTGCTCGGCTCATGGCTGCTGCTTGCGCCGCGCACATGGGCGATGGCCGGGCTTTCGCTCCATGGCAGCACCTGCGTCAAACTTCTCGAGTGGATCTGCGGGACCAGGGTCGAAGTGCGCGGCCGCGACAAGCTCCCGGCGGGAGCGGCGCTGATCGTCTCCAAGCATCAGTCGACCTGGGAAACGTTTGCGCTGATCCCGTTGCTGCGCGATCCGGCCATCGTGTTGAAGGACGAACTGAAGTGGATCCCGTTCTACGGCTGGTTCTGCGTCAAGTTCGCCCACATTCTGGTCAAGCGCGACCGCGCCGCCGTAGCCCTCAAGGCCATGATCCGCGACGCGAAGGACCGCGCCAATCAGGGCCGCGAGATCCTCATATTTCCTGAAGGGACCCGCATGGCGCCAGGCGCCGAGCCCGATTTCAAGCCTGGTTACGTTGCCTTGTATGAAGGACTGGAATTGCCAGCCGTTCCGCTGGCCTTGAACTCGGGCCTCTATTGGCCGCGGCGCAGCCTTATGCGCTATCCGGGCACGATCATCGTCGAGTTTCTCGATCCCCTGCCGCCGGGTCTGCCGCGCAAGGTGTTCCGGGAAAGGATCGAAGCCGCGATCGAGGACGCGAGCCTCAAGCTCATCGCCGAAGCCGCCGGCAGCGCCAGACCGCCGCCCCTTCGAGACGCTGCTGTGGCTCGGCTGACCTTGGTAAACAAAATTAGAACATAGAAAGAACATTTCATTGACGCCGGAACCGCGCGGGGCTATATTGCTGATCTAATCGCAGCTTGCCCGCCGGATGCCGCAAATGACCACCGCCGGAACATTCCTGGCTCCCATTTCGCAAGAAATCTGGTCGCGCAAATACCGCTTTGCACCTGCCGGCGGCGTAGCGGCGGAAGCCTCGATCGACGAGACGTTCTCACGGGTGGCGCGTGCGGCGGCGAGTGTCGAAAAGGGTGGCAAGAAGGCCAGGGACGCCTGGGCCCGCACCTTCCACGACGCGATGGCCGGCTACGGCTTCCTGCCGGGCGGGCGGATTCTCGCCGGCGCCGGCACCGGCCGCAGCGTCACGCTGTTCAATTGCTTCGTGCTCGGCACGATCGGCGACAACCTTTCCTCCATTTTCGACAACGTCAAGGACGCGGCACTGACCATGCAGGCCGGCGGCGGCATCGGTCACGATTTCTCGACGCTGAGGCCCAAGGGAGCGCTGGTCAAGAGCATCGGCGCCGATGCCTCGGGGCCCGTGAGCTTCATGGACGTCTGGGATTCCATGTGCCGCACCATCATGTCGGCCGGACAGCGGCGCGGCGCCATGATGGCGACGATGCGGTGCGACCATCCCGATATCGAAGAGTTCATTGCCGCCAAGTCCGATCCGGCCCGGCTCAGGAACTTCAACCTGTCGGTGCTGGTGACCGACGCCTTCATGGCCGCGGTCGAAGCCGGCAAGCCCTGGGATCTGGTCTTCGATGGCAAGGTCTACAAGACGGTCGCCGCGCGCGATCTGTGGGACCGTATCATGCGCGCGACCTACGATTATGCCGAGCCGGGCGTGATTTTCATCGACCGGGTCAACGCTGCCAACAATCTTTCCTATTGCGAGACGATCGCCTCGACCAATCCATGCGGCGAGCAGCCGCTGCCGCCGTATGGCGCCTGCCTGCTGGGATCGATCAATCTCGCCGCGTTGGTGGCGCAGCCGTTCAGCGCTCATGCGCGTATCGACCTCAAGGCGCTTGAAGCGCGCGCCGCCATTGCCGTGCGCTTTCTCGACAACGTCATCGACGTTTCGCGCTATCCGCTGCCCGCCCAGGCCAAGGAAGCCCGCGCCAAGCGGCGCATCGGCCTTGGCGTCACCGGGCTCGCCGACGCCCTCATGTTTTGCGGTCTCGCCTACGGTTCGGCTGCGGCACGTCAGCAGGCAGCGCAGTGGATGGCCGCGATCCAGAATGCCGCCTACGCGGCAAGTGCCTCGCTCGCGCGCGAAAAAGGGGCGTTCCCGCTTTACGAACCCGGCCCATTCCTCGCCCGGCCGAACGTCAAGCGGCTGCGGCCGGACGTGCAGGCGTTGATCGCCAAGCACGGCATCCGCAACGGCTGCCTGACGTCAATTGCGCCGACGGGCACGATCTCGCTTCTCGCCGGCAATGTTTCGAGCGGCATCGAGCCGGTGTTCGATTTCGCCTACACCCGGCGTGTTCTCGAAGCTGACGGCACGGCCAGATCCGAGCGGGTCGAGGATTTCGCCTATTCCCGGTTCCGCACCGCGCATGGCGATGCCGATCACCTGCCTCCGGCGTTTGTCACCGCCTCTCATCTGACGCCGGCCGAACATCTCGCCATGCAGGCGGCGCTGCAGCCGTTCGTCGACAGCGCCATTTCGAAGACCATCAATTGCCCTGCCGATCTGCCGTTCGAAGCGTTCCGCGACGTCTATCGCGATGCCTATAAGAGCGGACTGAAGGGCTGCACCACCTATCGGCCCAACGCGGTCACGGGCGCGGTGCTGGCGCACACGCCGGATGAAGGCGCTGCGGCTCCCGCGGCGGAAAATCCTGAGGTGGCGGGCCCTGAGGTGGCGAGCGATGAGCCCTACTGCCCGCCTGAAGCTGCGACCGCATCGCAGACCGCTATGATGAGGCCGGCGGCCGCCGAGCCGGTGCGCGTGTCATCCTCCGAACCGGCTGCCGGGCGCACGCCATCGGTGGTTTACATGACGAAGCCGCTTGAACGCGACGCGGCCCTGGACGGCGTGACCTACAAGATCAAATGGCCAGCAAGCCCGCATGCGCTGTACGTGACGATCAACGATATCGTGCGCGACGGCCGCCGCCGCCCGTTCGAGATTTTCATCAACACCAAGAACCTCGAACACTTTGCGTGGACGGTGGCGCTGACGCGCATGATCAGCGCCGTGTTCCGCCGCGGCGGCGATGTCACTTTCGTCGCCGAGGAGTTGAAGGCCGTGTTCGATCCCGAGGGCGGGCGGTGGATGGCTGGGCGCTATGTGCCAAGCCTGCTTGCGGCGATCGGCGACGTGATCGAGGAACATATGATCCGCATCGGTTTCCTCGTGCCCGATGCCGGAGCGGTTGCTTCTCCCTCCACCGGCGAGGCGCGGCCGGTGCGCGCCGCGCTTGCCGCGCCTCTGTCCGGCGGCGGCGATGCGCCTAGTCCGCCGGGAGCGATCCAAGCAGCACCGGCCACGCCGGAAGCTGGCGTGCGCATCTGTCCGCGCTGCGGCAGCCGTGGCCTCAGGCGCATCGAAGGCTGCTGGACCTGCGCCACCTGCCAATATTCGCGCTGCGGCTAGAGCCGATCCGGCGAGGTGGAAACCCGTTGGCCGGCACAGGCCTGTCCAGATCGGGCCTGTCCAGATCGGGCCTGTCCAGATCGGGCCTGTCCAGATCGGGCCTGTCCAGTTCGAGCAGGACCGAAAGGCCGGCCGATCAGCCGCCCCGTCACGGCTGCACATTTGCTAATCGAAATTTACGTTCCCCCCGACCCGGCGCGATGTGCTCGGCCTGAGTGTCGTTAGCCGGTCCAGCTATCAACGGTTCTTTGACCATGCCGGAATATGGCGTGCTCGCGGGCCAAACTTCGGGCCCAATGCTTGCCGATCGTTCATGGCTTCGCGGCTATGGTCCGCCCACAAGAAACGTGGATTGCGGCCTCGATCATGCTGTTCGCCCAAGAGCAGACACACGGATCGCAAGGGCCCGCGCAGGGGTGTTGCGTATGAGTGCGGAAGTTATCAGTCTGTCGGATGTCCGGGCCCGCCGTATGGGTGGCAGAGCGCCGGCAGCCTCAACCATCGTTTTCGAGAACGACACCGGCGCGCGGTTCCATTTCTGGACCGGTGCAACCGGCAAACGCTACGTCCACACCGTCTACAGTCTTTTTGATTGCCCGCCGGTCGAGCAGGCCAATTACGTGCTGGTCCGCCGCGGCGGCCTTTCGGCACGCAAGATCCTCGCCGTCGGCCGTCTGACGAACGAATCTGCGTCGTTGAACCTGGCTGAAATCCGCCAGCGCGGCGCGATGCTCGGCGCCGACGAGGTTCATATCCACCTTCTGGCGTCATCCACGCAGGAAAGCCAGGCGGTCGAGGTCGACCTCAAGACGGCGCAGTTCGCGGCCCAGTCCTGAGACTGACGCGTCTTTGAACCTTCAAGGTTGAGACCGCAGGCGTTACGTCAGCGCCGTTGCGGCCGCGTTAAGCGTCGTCTTCGTAGCCTTCGAAGAAATACCCGAGTTCGCGATTCAGCAGCGTCGCCAGATCCAGCAGGTCGATGGGAGAAATCTCCAGAATGCCGGCTTCGATATCGCTGACGACGTCTTCGGAGACCCCCAGTTTCCGGGCGAAATCTGCAACCGCGTAGCCGTCAGCTTCGCGCGCGCGGCAGAGTCTTTCTCCAATGTGCCGGTTGAGTTTCTTGCTGCGCTGGTAGCGGCTTGGTTTGAGAGGTGGACGTGCCATATTGAACCACAGGTTGTTATAATCAATCTGTGGTTGCAAAAGGCAGTCCAGGGCGGGGAGCGCTTAACGCGAGCAGACAACACTCACCCGCGCTGCGTGCGGTGCTGGAAACGCGTCAGCTCCGCGGCGCGGATGCGCTTCAGTCTCGGCCACGCCACCGTCCAGGGATTGCCGCTCAGGATGGAACGCGCAGCCGGACGACGTGTCCTAACGGCGCCGAGGCAGGTTGCGATCCGCTCCAATTCGCGTTCGCGAATTCCGAGGCGCAGCAGCTCGGCTACCGTATGCGCGAGATAACCGAGATTGTCGCCCGAGCGGCCATGGGCATGGGCGATGATATGGGCCTGCTGTTTGATCGGCATGCGCCGGTTGAAGCTTGGATGGCTGGGTTCGGCCAGATAGGCCACCGCCATGACACGCAGTCCGTGCGCGCCAAGCACTGTGACCGGCAACAGCGCCTCGCGGTAGACGCCACTGATCAGCTCACGCGCGCGCACCGCTTTCAACACGCCCCCTGCATGATGCGAGGAAACCCGGTACACCACGCCAACGGCCGAACCGCCGCGATCGAGCCCGAGGACCAGGCCCGGCCGGTCGATGGTTCCGCGATGGTGGCGCGAGATGATGCAGAAGCGGCGATGATATCCGTCGAGCCTCGCGCGGTGACGCTCCTCGAACGGAAACGCCGGCCGCCACATCAGCGAACCGTAAGCAAAGATCCACAGATCGCGCGAAGGCTCCATGACGATGAAATCACACTGGCCTGTCAGCTGGTCTTTTCATGTTTGGATGGGTCTTTGGCCCTGCGGCCGAAATCCGGTGCTGCCGTATCCTGACCGGCCTGGATGACGCCGCGGCGGATCGCGCGCGCTTCGGCAAAGGTTTTTTCCAGTGCGTCCCCGTCGCCGAACCGAATGGCCCTCTGCAGCGCCGTCAAATCTTCCGAGAAGCGGCCCAGCATCTCCAACACCGCGTCCTTGTTGTTCAAGAACACATCGCGCCACATCACCGGATCGGAGGCGGCAATGCGGGTGAAATCGCGGAAGCCGCCGGCGGAGAATTTGATCACTTCGCTATCCGTGACGCGTTCCAGATGCGCGGCGGTATTGACGATGTTGTAGGCGATCAGGTGCGGCACATGGGAGGTGATCGCCAAGACAAGATCGTGATGCTCCGGCGACATGATCTCGACGTTGGAGCCGAGCTTCTGCCAGAAGGTTTCAAGCTTGGAGAGCGCCATGCGATCGACGTCGTGCTCCGGCGTCAGGATGCACCAGCGGCCATCGAAGAGCTCGGCAAAGCCGGCTTCAGGCCCTGACAGCTCGGTTCCGGCGATCGGATGCCCGGCGATGAAGTGCGCTTTGTCGGGAATATGGGGCGAGACATCGCGCACCACCGCCGCCTTGACGGAGCCGACGTCGGAAACGATCGCCCCGAGCTTTAGATTGGGGCCGATCTCTTCCGCGAGGCGGCCATAGACTCCAACGGGTGCGCAGAGGATGACGAGATCTGCATCCTTCACCGCTTCCGCGGCCGTTGCATAGGCCCGCGACACCAACCCCAGCTCCAAGGCCTTCGCCCGTGACGCTTCCGTGGCCGACGAGCACACGATATCTCCCACCAGCCCGGCGCGGCGGGCGGCATGACTGATGGATGACCCGATCAGTCCGATGCCGATCAAGGCGAGGCGATCAAATAGTCTGGTCATGCCGCCGCTCCGCTCATGTAATCTTTGAGCGCCTCGAGCGTGCGCTTGTTGTCGTCGCCGGAGCCGATGGTCATGCGCAAGGCGTTGGGAAAACCGTAGGCGCCGACTTTTCGGAGTATGACGCCGCGGCTCTTTAGGAACGCATCGGCGCCCTCAGCGGTGAACCGCTCTCCGGAGGGAAAGTGGAACAGCACGAAGTTGGCGACGCTCGGCGTCACCTCCAGACCGAGCGCGCGAAGTTCGCTTGATACCCAGGGAAGCCACTCATCGTTGTGGAGCTTGGCGGCTTCCACATGTGCCGCATCGTCCATGGCCGCCGCGCCCGCAGCAATCGCCGCCGACGACAGATTGAAGGGACCGCGGATCCGGTTCAACACGTCAGCCACGCCCGGAGGGCAGTAGCACCAGCCGATGCGCAACGCGGCCAGTCCATGAATTTTCGAGAACGTGCGCGTCATCACCGTGTTGGCCGTGGTGGCAACGAGTTCGATCCCCGCTTCATAATCGTTGCGGCCGACGTATTCGGCATAGGCCGCATCGAGGATGAGCAGGACGCGATCCGGCAGGCTACGGCGAAGCCGGCGCACCTCATCGATCGGAATGTAGGTTCCGGTCGGATTGTTGGGGTTGGCGATGAAGACAACCTTGGTCTTGGCCGTCACCGCCTCCAATATATTATCGACATCGGTGTGCAGTCCCGTTTCCGGAACGACGACCGGTGTTGCGCCGTTGGTCAGAATGGCGATGCGATAGACGAGAAATCCGTGTTCGGTATAGATCGCCTCGTCGCCGGGGCCGAGATAGCCGCGGGCGAGAAGGCCCAACAATTCATCGGAACCCGAACCGCAGACGATGCGGCTCGGATCAAGACCGAAGCGGCGTGCGATAGCCTGACGCAGCGCTGTCGCCTGACCGTCGGGATAGCGCTCCAATTCGGCGCCCGCCGCGCGGTAGGCTTCGATCGCCTTGGCGCTCGGGCCAAGCGGCGTCTCATTTGATGACAGCTTGGCAGGCTTGATCCCGCCCGGCACCTTGCTTTCGCCCGGCACATAGGCCTCGATCGCCATGATCCCTGGTCGCGGTTCTGGGCCTGAAGCTGACATATTGGCGTCTCGAATGTTCTTTGATTTCGTGGTTCACTGATCGCGCGGCGGCCGGTTCAACCGGCGCCCGATTGATAGGGGCTAGTGTCCCTGAAATCAAAGATTAAAGTTGACTTTATCCCGGTCCGGCCTAGCTAACGGGCTGCCGGGTTTGAGGGGAATGCGAGGCGCTTTTAGAGATATGCCGTCGGCCAGCACCGAAACGACGCCAGCACCGCCGCGCTACAGCGAAGTGCGCAATCCTTCGAGCGACGTCGTCCATTTCGACACGGGCGCGCCGCTGAAACTTGCCTGCCAGCAGCTGCTCGCACCGTTTACGGTCGCCTACAAAACCTATGGCGAACTCAACGCCGACAAATCCAACGCCATCCTCATCTGTCACGCGCTGACCGGCGACCAGTACGTGGCCAGCACACATCCGGTGACGAAAAAGCCGGGTTGGTGGACGACGCTGGTCGGCCCCGGCAAGCCGGTCGATACCAACCGCTTCTTCGTCATTTGCTCCAACATTCTGGGCGGCTGCATGGGCTCAACGGGCCCCGCCTCCATCAACCCGGCGACCGGCAAGCCTTACGGTCTCGACTTTCCCGTCATCACCATCGGCGACATGGTGGAAGCGCAGGCTCGCCTTGTCGATCACCTCGGCATCGATCAGTTGTTCTGCGTCCTCGGCGGATCGATGGGCGGCATGCAGGTGCTCGAATGGGCCTCGCGATATAAGGAGCGCGTGTTTTCCGCTGCGCCGATCGCGACGGCCGCCTGGCATTCCTCGCAGAACATCGCCTTTCACGAGGTCGGCCGGCAGGCCGTCATGGCCGATCCGGACTGGTCGGCCGGAAATTACTATGCGGCCAGCAAAGTGCCGAGCAACGGACTGGCCGTTGCCCGCATGGCCGCGCACATCACCTATCTTTCGGAAGAAGCGCTGCACCAGAAGTTCGGCCGCTCGCTGCAGGGCAAGTCTGGCGTGACCTTCTCGTTCGACGCCGACTTTCAGGTTGAAAGCTATCTGCGCCACCAGGGCTCGACCTTCGTCGACCGGTTCGATGCCAACAGCTATCTCTACATCACCCGAGCGATGGACTATTTCGACCTGCGCGAGCAGCATGGAAACGTGCTGGCCAACGCCTTCAAGGGTACGAAATCGCGGTTCTGCGTCGTCTCCTTCACCTCCGACTGGCTCTATCCGACGCGTGAGAGCCGGGCCATTGTGCAGGCGCTGAACGCCGTTGCCGCCAACGTCTCCTTTGTCGAGATCGAAAGCGACAAGGGGCACGACGCCTTCCTGCTCGATGAAGACAAGTTCTTCGCCACCATCCGCGGCTTCCTCAACGCAGCGGCGGTTAAGCGCGGACTTGCCCAAGGGAATGGAAGCGGCGCAAGATGAGTGAGGCGGCTTCATCAAATGCGCGCGTGACACGCGTCGACCACGAACTGATCGCCGAAATGGTGGAAGCGGGCTCACGCGTGCTCGATGTCGGTTGCGGCGACGGTGAACTCCTGCATCTTCTCGCCGAGCGCAAAGGCGTCGACGGACGCGGCGTCGAAATCGACCGCGACAAGGTCAACACCTGCGTGGCGAGCGGACTGTCGGTTATCCAGGGCGATGCCGACCGCGACCTGTCGAATTACCCCGACAAGGCCTTCGACTACGCGATCCTTTCACTTACGATCCAAGCGACGCACAATCCCAAGACGGTGCTCGAAAACCTGTTGCGGATCGGCCATCACGCCATCGTATCGTTTCCGAATTTCGGTCATTGGCAGGTGCGCGCCGGTCTGATGTTCACCGGCCGGATGCCGGTGACGCGCAATCTGCCCGACACCTGGTATCTCTCGCCCAATGCGCATCTGTGCACGATCCGCGATTTTGCCGATTTGTGCGAAGTTGCCGGGGCCGACGTGGAGCGCGCGGTCGCCTTCGATGTCATCGGCCGAAGGCTGCCGATCAAGTGGTCGCTGTCGCTGCAAAACCTGCTGGGCGAGAAAGCGGTGTTCCTGCTGAAGCGCCGCGGCGGCTAACGCTGCCTTCGCGTTGATCCCACACCGTTGCCGCTTTCGGCCGGCCGCAAGACGCGAACCTTCTCGACCACCAACCCGCCGCCGACAGGCGCCATCAGTTCCTTCTTTGCCTCGACGATGATCGCGCCGGCGATGCCGGGCGAGACGCGTGCGCCGACGCGTTCGATCGTGGTTGCCGTGCGCAACACCATGCGCCGGTCGACCGGCGGGAAGTAGAGCGCCTGGCTCCAGTCGATGGGCGTGAACAGCGCGTCCGTCAATTGCTGCTGGAGCTGCGTTCTGCTGAATGGCAGGCCCTGGCCGAAGGGCGTTGCATCGACGCGAGACCACACCCCGCGCCGGTTCGGGACGATGAGAAGCAGCCGGCCGTCCGCGGCCAGCACGCGCCACATTTCGCGCAGCACGGGGCCGACGCGCTCGGCCTGTTCAAGGCAGTGCACGGCGAGCAGACGGTCGACGGAATTGTCGGGCAGCGGCCAGTGGTGCTCTTCGACGAGGACGGAGCAGCAGCGCGCTCCTTGCGGCCACACGAGCGCGCCTTGGCGCACCGGCATCAGGCAACCGACGCGCAACGCTTCCGACCGGAACGACCCGAGGTAGGGCGCGCAGTAGCCGGCACCGGACACCGTCAGCCCGCCGATATTGGTCCAGCGGCGGCGGATGTGCGCCGCCAGCTGCCGGCGCACCACCTGCCCCAGCGGCGTCCGGTAGAAATCCCTCAAGTGTGTGGCGTCAAGTTGCATCTCACTCCACGCGCGCCGGCCCGTTTTCGGGAACTTACGACACCTTGCCTTAGATAAGAAGAAGCCGGGCCACGGGAATGGTCCGGCTTCACTATTCCTGATGCTGCCGTCCCGCGTCTCAGCGGGCGATGGCGCGGCCGAGCGTCTGGATCTGATCGGGCGTAAGCATCGTCTGGATGCGGAATTGCTCGCCGAAGAGCTTGGGCGTCAATGCGCCCTGCTTGCTCAGTCCAAGCTGCTGGATCTCGCCGGTGGCAGGATCGATTTTGACCTCCTCGATCACCACCGTGCCATCCGAATAGACGGCCTCGACCCTCAGCTTCAAGACCTCCGCGTTTGCCGCGCGCTCGCCGATCAAGAGGTCTTTACCGATCCGGTCCAGCCACTCGGGCAGTTCGGCGCCGTTCACCTGCGAAATACGGTAATCGACGATTTCCGCCTTGCCGTCGGCAATGGTGTTGGAGATCTGCACGATCAGCGTCCGGCCGCGCACGATGCTCTCGATGATCACCTGTTCGCGATCACTGAGGCCACCGAGGTTGCCGGGAACGTCACGGCGCAGAGAGAAGCCGGGCAGGCCGCGAATGTCGCCAATAGCGCCCATACGCTCCCATCCGGCGCGGCGTTCGATTTCCCGGGCGCGTTCGGTGCTCAGAACCTCGATGACCGCGTTTCTAGGGCCGAGTGTTGCAAGGCCGCCGAGCGAGCGGGCGCCGTTGGCGGCGGCCAGCACCGCGCCGTCGGCACTGAGCCGGCCTGCGAGGCTGCCCAGCTCGTCGATGCCGAACACGGCGTCGACCACCGCCCCTTCAGCCGTAATCGGCTGATATCCGGATGTGCGCGACGTCAACTCGCCGCTGCTGCGATGTTCAGGCCCGTTGAAGCCGAACACTGGCGGCTTCTCGTTGTACCCATCGTCGGCGACGTTGATGGTCACGGAGGCGATGGCATAGCCGCCGTTTCCGTCGCTGATCACGTAAGTGATCGTGTCGGTTCCCACGAAGCCGGGCTTGGGCGTGTACTTGATCGAGCCGTCGGCGAGAATTTCAGCCGTACCATTGCCGGCCTTGGCCTTGGTGACGGTCAGCGTGTCGCCATCGGGATCGCTGTCGTTGCCGAGCACATCGACCGAGACCGACTTGCCGGTCTTCACTTCGGCCGTGTCGTTCTTGGCAACCGGATCGGGATTCTCGACGTTCCAGACAAACGTGGTCGTTACCACGCCGCCCTTGCCGTCATCGACCGTCAACGTGACGGTGTAGGGACCTCCTTGCGATGCGTCCTTGGTCAAGGTGCCGGTGATGAGACCGGTCTTGGGATCGATCGAAAGGCCCGGCGGCAAGCCAGTGGCCTTGAAAGTCAGCTTGTCGAGTTCAACGTCGGAGGTGAACTTCGACACGTCGAACGTCACCTTCGAGCTATCGGACGACACCTGCGGGGCAATCGGCTTGATGACCGGCGCGTCGTTGACCGGGGTGACCATCACGGTCACGGTCTTTTCCACCGTCACGGTTCCATCCGTCACGGTGTAGGTGAAGGTATCCGGGCCGTTGTAGTTCGGGTTCGGCACATAGGTATAAGTGCCGTCGGGGTTGATGGTGACCGTACCGTGCGCCGGCGCCGTCGTGCCCTTGCCATAGGTCAGCGCGTCGCCGTCAACATCCGTCGCAACGGGCAGCTTGCCCGAGAACGGCTTGTCTTCCGGCGTCGTCAGCTGATCGTTGCTGGCCAGCGGAGCATCGTTCACCGGCGCGACGCTCAGCGTCACGGTCGCTTCGGCAAAACCGCCGTGACCGTCGCTGATGCGATAGGTGAAGCTGTCGGTGCCATGGAAGTCGGCATCCGGGGTGTAGGAGAACGTGCCATCGGCATTGAGCGTCAGCGTGCCGTGAGCCGGGCCCGAAACCGGCGTGATGCCGTTCGCGGGATTGCCGTCGGCATCGACGACGGTCAGCGCGTCGCCATCGACATCGCTGTCGTTGACAAGCACCTTGCCGGTGATCGGCGTGTCCTCGTTGCCCGACGCGGTATCGTTGCCGGCGACCGGCGCATCGTTGACCGTGGTCACCGGACCGAGGTTCAACGTACCGGTATCCGTCGCGGCACCGTCCGACACCGTGTAGGTGACGGCGGGCACAGGACCGTTGTAGTTTGGTGCCGGTGTGAAGGTGAAGGCGCCGCCGGCATCGATTTGCAGCGTGCCGACGCCCGGAATGGTGACAGGCGTACCGGCGGCGATCGGCCCCGGCAGACCCGCGACGGTATAATCGGTGACAGTAAGCGGATCGCTTTCCATATCGGTGTCGTTGCCGAGCACGTTGCCGCTGACCGGTGTGTCTTCCGTCACCGGGACATTGTCGTCGGCGGCGACCGGCGGATCGTTGGCCGCTGAAACATTGAGGGTGAGCGTGCCGGTATCGATGCCGCCGTGGCCATCGTCGATCGTGTAATCGATCACCGGCACGGGGCCGTTGTAGTTGGGAGCCGGGTTGAACGACCAGGTCCCGTCGCCGTTGACGGTCAAATCGCCTTCGGCAAGGTTGACCGTCGTTCCCGGCGAATACGTGGTGCCGTCGACGGTGAAGTCGGTCACCGTCAGCGTGTCGTTTTCGACATCGGTATCGTTGCTGATGAGATTGCCGGACGCCGGCGTGTCTTCATGCATCGTACGCGTGTCGTCGACAGCGACCGGCGCGTCGTTGACGGCGGCAACCGGGCCGAGGTTGAGCGTTGCCGTATCGGTCAGCGCGCCGTCCGACAGCGTGTACGTCACCGCGGGAACCGGACCGTTGTAATTCAAGGCCGGCGTGAACGTGAACGAGCCATCCGTGTTGATGACCAGCGTGCCTTCGGCAAGGTTTGCCGTCGTGCCCGCGGTGTACGTCGTGCCGCCGACCACGAACTGCGTCACCGTCAACGGCGAATTCTCGATATCGCTATCGACGCCCGAACCGGTGTTGTCGGTGATGGCGTTGCCGGAGACCGGCGTGTCTTCGGTCACCGCGTAGCTGTTGTCGGTCGCAACCGGCGCATCGTTCACCGGAGTGACGTTGATCGACACGGTCGCGACGTTGGAGTTGGCAGAGCCATCGTTGGCGCGATAGGTGAAGCTGTCGGGCCCGTTGTAGTTCGGGTCCGGCGTGTAGGTGAACGAGCCGTCGGCGTTGAGCGTCAACGTGCCGTGCGACGGACCGGAGACCAGGATAGATGACAGCGGATCGCCGTCGACATCGGTGTCATTGCCGAGAATGCCCGACGCGGCGATGGTCAGCGTCGTGTCCTCGTTGGTCGAATAGCTGTTGTTCACCGCCACCGGCGCGTCGTTGACGGGCGTTACCGTCACGGAAACGGTCTGCAGAGTTTTGCCGCCATTGCCGTCATCGAGCTCGACCACGAAGCTGTCAGGCCCGTAATAGTTCGGCGCGGGCGTATAAGTGTAGGTGCCGTCCGAATTGACGACCACCGTGCCGTGCGATGGAGCGGTGCTGAGCGTGAAGCTCACCGTATCGCCATCGACATCACTTGACGGCAACGTGCCGGAGATGGGTGTGTCTTCGGGCGTGGTGATGGCCGCGGCGGCCGGACCAGGCACGTCATTGACCGGCGTGATGCCGAGCGTGACCGTGGCGGTCGCTTCCTTGCCCTGGGCATCGATGATCTTGTAGGTGAAGCTGTCGGGTCCGTTGTAGTTCGCATCCGGTGTGTAGGTGAACGTGCCGTCCGGGTTGAACGTCAGAGTGCCGTGAGCCGGGCCCGTAACGACGGCGTAGCTCACTGCATCGCCATCGGGATCCTGGTCGTTGGCCGTGACCGAGCCGGAGATCGGCGTATCCTCATTGCCGGTAAAGCTGTCGTTACCAGCCGTCGGCGCCGGGTTCGAAACGGTGTAGGTGAAGGTCTGACTGGTCGTGCCGCCTTCGTTGTCGATTGCAGTGACCGTGATCGAATAGACGCCGTCGCTCAGCGGTCCACCAGCCGATGCTGCAGCCGTCAAAGTGCCGCTGATGACCCCGGTCGCCGGGTTGATGCTGAGACCGGCCGGAAGACCGGTCGCGGAGTATTGCAGCGCGTCGCCGTCGGGATCGGAGAACGCCGGCCCGGTCGGGATGTTCACCGCCGTGTTGTCGACGCCCGTTGTGTCGCTGAGCGCGCTCGAAACCGGGGCGGGGTTCAGCACCGTCACGGTGATCGTGACGCTGGTCGATTCCCCATCCGGATCGGTCGCCGTGTAGACGACGGTGTAGACGCCGCCGCCAGCCTGGCTGGCGCTGTTGTCGATCGTGCCGGTCACCTGGCCGGTCACCGGATCGAGCGACAGGCCGGCGGGCAGACCGGTTACCGAATAGGTGAGCGTATCGCCATCCACGTCCTGGAACAGGCCTGAGATATTGGCATTGATCACATCGCCGTCGTTCACCGTCTGCGGCGCAATTGGGCCGTTGTTGGTCGGCGCATCGTTGACCGGATTGACTGTGACCGTAACGGTCTGCGTCTTCGACGCACCGTCGCTGTCCGTCACCGTGTAGGTGAAGCTGTCGGTGCCGTTGAAATTGCCGTCCGGCGTGTAGGTGTAGGTGCCATCGGGATTGACGACCACTGTGCCGTTGGCTGGATCGCTCGCCTTGGTGTAGGTGAGCGGGTCGCCGTCGGGATCGCTGTCATTGCCGGCCACCGTGCCGGACACCGGCGTATCCTCGTCCGTGGTCGCGGTGTCGTCACCGGCCGTGGGAGCGGGGTTCGTGACCGTGATCGTGAATGTCGTGGGCGTCACGCCCCCGTTGCCGTCGTCGGCGGTGACGGTGACGGTGTAGACGCCGCCTGCGCCAGCTTGCGAGGCCGAGTGATCGATCGTGCCGGTAATCATGCCCGTCGACGGATTGAGAGTGAGCCCGGCGGGAAGACCGGTAACGGCATAGGTAAGCGTATCGCCATCGATGTCGGTGAACGCACTTGCCGCATTGAGCGTCAGCGGGGCGCTGTCCACCGTCGTGATGTCGGCGACCGGCGTGGCGACCGGCGCGTCGTTGCTGCCCGAAACAGTGATGGTCAGCGTTGCCGTGGCGAAGCCGCCGTTGCCGTCAGACAATCGATAGGTCACCAGGGTCTGGCGTGTCTCGCCGCCCTGAAGGTCTTCGAAGTCGCCGTTATCGCTGAAGGTGTAGGACCCATCGGCGTTGATCGTGAAAAGACCGCCGGACGAGCCGGCGACCGGCTGGCCAACCGCCGCCGTGCTGCCATTGATCGCGTCGACGGTCAACGGATCGCTATCAGGATCGGTATCGTTGCTGAGAATTCCGTTGGCCGGAACACTGACCGGCGTGCCTTCAGTGACGCTATTGACGTCATTGACGGCTGCCGGTGCGGGATTGGTAACGTTCCAGGTGAACGTCTGCGAGACAACAGCGCCTTCGGAATCCGTTGCCGTCACGACGACAGTGTAGGGACCCGACTGCGAGGCCGAGGCATCGATTGTGCCGGAAATCGTCCCGGTCGACGGATCGATCGACAAGCCGGGCGGCAAGCCAAGCGCCGAGAACGTCAGCGCATCGCCATCGGGCGTATCGATATCGTGGAAGAACGGTCCGAGCGGGACGTTGACCGCATCGCTGTCGAGGCTCGAAAGATCGGCAAGCGCATCGGCCGTCGGCGCATCGTTCTGAGGCAAGACGTTGATCGTCAACGTCGCCGTATCAAAGCCAGAATTCGGATCGTTGACCTTGTAGACCAGCGTCTCCACGCCGTTGAAATCGGGATTGGGCGTGAACAGCAAAACCTGCTGGCCGAAGGCGTCGGTCAGCAACTGCACGGAGCCGTTGGCGGTCGGCACAGCCGGACCACCGAGCGTGATCGGCTGGCCATTGATCTCGGTGATCGTCAGCGGATCGTTGTCGGGATCGTTGTCATTGGTCAGGATCGAGGCGATGACCGGCGTATCTTCTGGCGTCGTCACCGAATCGTCGAGCGCCGACGGCGGAATGTTGAGGACGCGCCAGGTGAACGCCGTCGTCACCGTGCCGCCGTTGCCGTCGTCCGCAGTCACCGTGATCAGGTAGGATTCATCACCGCTCGGCTGCGAGGCATTGGGATCGATCGTACCTGAAATCACGCCCGTCGTCGGATTGAACGTCAGTCCGGCCGGCAGACCGGAAACGGCGTAGGTGAGCGTGTCGCCGTCAACATCATTGAAGGCGCTCGATACGTCGATGGAGACCGTTGACGAGTCGTTATCTACCAGGTCCCCGAGGCCGGTTGTGGTCGGATCGTCGTTAACGGGCGTCACGGTGATCGTCACGGTCGCCGTGGATGTGCCGCCGTTGCCGTCGCTGATCTGGTAGACGATGGTGTCGGTGCCGACGAAATCGGCATCCGGCGTGTAGTTGATGGTGCCGTCCGGATTGATCGAGACCGTGCCGTTGCCGGCCGTCGCCGCGGTGACGGTGAGAGGATCGCCATCGGGATCGGTATCGTTGCCGAGAACCGTGATCGTGGCCGGTGTATCTTCCGTTACGGCTGCCGTGTCGTCATTGGCCGTCGGTGCCGGGTTCGATACCGACCAGGTAAAGCTCGTCGACACCGTGCCACCCGGATGGCCGTCGCTGGCGGTCACGGTAACGGTATAGGGGCCGCCTTGAGAGGCATTGGGATCAATCGTGCCCGTGATTACGCCTGTAGCGGGATTGATGCTGAGCCCCGGCGGCAGGCCGGTCGCCGAATAGGTAAGCGTGTCGGCCGCATCGTCATCGGCAAAGGATGCCGCAACGTTGACCGAGACGGTCTGCCCATCTTGGTTGATCTTGTCCGCAATGCCTGTCGTCGTCGGCAGGTCGTTGACGCTGCCGACGGTCACGGTCACCGTCGTCGTTTCGGTCACGCCGCCAGACGTCACCGTGTAGGTGAACGTGTCGGTACCGAAGAAATCGGTATCAGGGGTATAGATGAGCGTACCGTCGGCCAGGAAGCTGACCGTGCCGCTGGCGCCCTGCGTCACGCTCGACACGGCGCGGCCCGGATCCTCGAACGTATCGTTGGTGAGGACGTTGAAGGTGACTGGCGTATCTTCGTTGGTGGAAACGCTGTCGGCAACGACATCAGCCACCGGATTGACCGTGATGGCGATCGAATCGCTGTTCGTCACCGTGCCGTCGGAGGTGGTGACGCTGATGACGGCCGGACCATTGTAGTCGGCCGCCGGCGCGAATGTCAGGCCGTTCAACGCGGCGGTGACAGCGGCCGCAGAGCCGCTGAGCGTCACAGTCGAAGTGCCGTTGCCCGAGACCGAGACACTGCCGGTCGAACCGAGCGTCAGCAACCCATTGGTGCCGGAGAGCGTTACCGTGATCGTATCGCCATCGATGTCGGAAACGGCAATCGCGTTGCCATTGCCGGCGGAGAACACCAGGTTCGCGTCCTCGTTCGTGGTTTGGCCCGGAGGAACGGTAGTGACGGGCGTGTCGTTGACCGCCGCGACGTTGACCGTGACCGTGACGGTTTCCGTCACGCCGCCTGAAGTGACGGTGTAGGTGAAGCTGTCCGGCCCGTTGTAGTTCGCGGCAGGCGTATAGGTAATCTGTCCGCCGCTGCCGATCATGACCGTACCGTGCGCGCCCTGGGTGACGGACGTTACCGCCGCGCCGGAGTTCTCGAACGTATCGTTGGTCAAAACGTTGACGGTGACGGCCTGATCCTCGTTGGTCGCGATCGTGTCGGCCACGATGTCGACGACCGCCGTGACCGAGAGCGCAATCGTGTTGTTGACCGTCGCCGTGCCGTCAGAAGTCGAAACCGTCATCACCGCGCCGCCGTTATAGTCGGCGGTCGGGTTGAAGATGAGACCGTCAAGCGCGGCATTGATCGCAGCAGCCGAACCGCTGATCGTCACTGTGCCCGTGCCGTCACCGGAAACGGTGACGCCAGAAACCGCGCCGAGATCGATCGTGCCATTGGTGACGGAGACCGTCGTCGTCAGCGTATTGCCGTCAAGATCGGCGACCGTGATCGCATTTCCTGTAGCCGCGCCGAAGGTGAGACCGCTGTCCTCGGACGTCGACTGGGCGCCGGGCACCGTCTGAACCGGTGCATCATTGACCGGATTGACGACGACGGTAACGGTCGCCGTCTCGGTCACGCCGCCGGAGGTCACCGTGTAGGTGAAACTGTCGGTGCCATTGAAATTGGCATTGGGCGTATAGGTGACCGTTCCATCACCGTTGATGGTCACGATGCCGTTCGCGCCATTGGTGACGGACGAGACCGTACGGCCCGGATTCTCGAACGTGTCGTTACCGAGAACCGTGATGACTTTGGCCACGTCTTCGTTGGTCGACGTAGAGTCGTTGTTGATGTCGGCAACCGGCGCGAGCGCTATATCGACCGTGCCGGAGACCGGGGTGGCAACGCCGTCGGTTGTCGTAACGCTCATCGTCACCGTGCCGTTGGCGTCCGCCGCCGGCGTATAAGTGAGACCGTTAAGCGCCGCGGTCACGGCGGCAGGAGTGCCAGAAAGCGTGACAGTACCCGAGCCGTTGCCGGTAATCGTGACGCCGGGAGTCGCAACAGCGGCAAGCGAACCGGCCGGGACGCTGACCGTTGTCGTCACCGACGCGCCGGAATCGATGTCGCCGAGGATGATCTGGTTGCCGTTGGCGCCGTTAAAGACGACATCGGTATCTTCGGTTCCGGTCTGAGCCGGCGGCAGGGCCTGCGTCGGCACGTCGTTGGCAGGCGCAACATTGACGGTGACGGTGGTCGTTTCGGTCACGCCGCCCGACGTCACGGTGTAGGTGAACGTGTCGGTGCCGTTGAAGTTGGCGTTGGGCGTGTAGACGACATTGCCGCTGGCGTCGATCATCACCGATCCGTTGGCCGGCTGCGTAAAGCCGGTGACGGACGGCGAACCTTCGAAATTGTCGGCCGACGCGCCATTCGTGCCTGAAAGCACGTTGAACGAGATGCTCGCGTCTTCCGTGCCTGCCACCGTATCGGCGGCGATATCCGCGACCGGCGTCACGGTGATTGCCACCGTATCCGTGTCGGTCACGGTGCCGTCGTTGGTCGCGACCGTCAGCAGCGCCGGACCGTTGTAGTCGGCGTTGCCTGTGAAGCTCAGTCCGGCAAGCGCCGCGTTGATCTCCGCTGCGGTGCCGGTGATCGTGACCGTGCCGGTGCCATTGTTGGAAATCGCCGCCGTGCCGCCGGTGGCGACGGAGAGTGTCCCGTTGGTAACCGTCAGCGTCGTCGTCAGCGTATTGCCGTCGATATCCGCCACCGAAACACCGTTGATGGCGGTCGCGACGTCTTCCGGCACCGTTTGTGCACCAGGCACCGTGTTGACGGGCGCATCGTTTGCCGGACTGACGGCGAGATTGAGAATAGCGCTGTCAGTACCGCCCGAACCATCAGTGATGGTGTATGTCACGGCCGGCACCGGACCGTTGTAGTTCGCTGCTGGCGTGAACGTGTAAGAACCATCGCCGTTGATCTTGAGCGTGCCAACTCCGGCGATCGTCGCGGTCTGACCGGCGGTATAGACGGCCGGATCGCCGCTGACTGAGAAAGATGTCACGGACGGCGTCGCACCTTCCGGATCGGTGTCGTTCGAGAGCAGCCCCGAGGCGGCATCCACGATCAGCGGCGCATCTTCCGTAGCGGTGCCGCTGTCATCGTTGGCGACCGGCGGATCGTTGACCGCCGACATGGTGATCGTCAGTGTACCGGTATCCGTACCACCGTTGCCGTCGGAGACAGTATAGGTCGTGACAGGAACAGGACCGTTGTAATTGAGCGCGGGGGTGAAGACGTAGGAGCCGTCAGAGTTGATCTGCAGAGTGCCGACCCCCGGAATCGACGCCGTCTGACCCGCGGTAAAAGTGCCGGCGCCAGGAATATCGAATTGCGTGACGGTGAGCGAATTGCCGTCAACATCGGTGTCGCCGACGAGCAGGCCCGAGCCGGCCGGGACGCTGAGTGTCGTATCCTCGGTCGCGGTCACACTTTCGTCGTCGGCCACCGGCGCATCGTTGACGGGCGTAACGGCGAGGGTCAGCGTCGAGGTGTCCGTTCCACCCGCACCATCCGAAACCGTATAGGTCACGGCAGGTACGGAGCCATTGTAATTGGCAACCGGAGTGAAGCTGTAGGAGCCGTCTGAATTGATCGTGAGCGAACCCACCCCTGCGATGGTGTAGGGAGCGCCGAGCGTGAACGGACCTGTCTGTCCGGCGATGCTGAAGGCGGTGACGGTGGCAGCTCCGCCGTCGATATCCGTGGTGTTGGCAAGAAGCCCGCCGGCGGCTGCGACGAAGAGCGAACCATCTTCAGCAACGCTGTTGGTCTCATTGCCGTCGACCGGCGCATCGTTGATCGGCGTAATCGAGAGCGTCAGCGTCGATGTGTCGGTGCCGCCGTTGCCGTCGGAAACGGTGTACGTAAGGACCGGAACCGGTCCTGCGTAGTTCGCAACCGGCGTGAAACTGTAGCTGCCATCGGCGTTGACCGTGACCGAGCCGACGCCGGAAATGCTGTAGGCCGTGCCGACAACGAACGGGCCGGACTGGCCGGCAATCGTAAATGCGGAAATCGACAAGGCTCCGCCGTCGATGTCTGAAGCGTTCGCCAGCAGGCCGGCCGCCGCCGGTACCGTGAGCGTGGCGTCCTCGCTGACCGAATTCGTCTCGTTGCCGTCGACCGGTGCGTCGTTGACCGCCGTGACGTTGAGCGTGACCGTCGTCGTCTCCGTGACGCCGCCGGAGGTGACGGTGTAAGTGAAGCTGTCGGGCCCGTTGTAGTTGGCGGCCGGCGTATAGGTGACGTTGCCGCCAGCGCCGATGGTGACTGTGCCGTGCGCCGGCTGAGTGACGGACGAGACAAGGGCACCCGCGTTCTCAAACGAATCGTTCGCCAGAACGTTGAACGTGGTCGCGGTGTCTTCCGCGGTCGTCTGGGCATTGGATGCAATATCGACGACCGGTGTGACCGTGACGGCGACGGTGCTGGCCGCCGCAGGCGCTACGCCGTCCGAGGTCGAGACGTTGAGCGTGGTCGACCCGTTCCAGTCCGCGGTCGGCGCGAACGCCAATCCGTTCAGCGCGGCGGTGACCGCTGCAGCCGTGCCCGAAACGGTGACCGTTCCCGTACCGTTGCCGGTGACGGTGACGCCGGCAATCGAGCCGAGCGTGAGCGTGCCGTTGGCAATCGTGAGCGTGGTCGTGACATTGCTGTCGACGTCGGCGACGGCGATGGCATTGCCATTGGCCGAACTGAAGACGACGCTGGTATCTTCGGTCGAGCTCTGTGCACCAGGCACCGTATTGACCGGCGCATCGTTGACGGCATTGACCGTCACGGTCACCGTCGCGGTTTCCGTCACCCCGCCAGAGGTGACCGTGTATGTGAACGTATCCGTGCCGTTGAAGTTGGCCGAAGGCGTGTAGGTGATGGAGCCATTGGCGGCGAACACGACCGAGCCGTTAGCCGGCTGGGTGACGCCGGTGACCGAAGGCGTACCCTCGAACGTGTCGGCGGTTGCCCCATTGGTGCCGGTCAGCACGTTGAATGTGCGGGCTGTATCTTCGTTGGTCGAAACCGCATCGTTGGTGATGTCGGCGACCGGCGTCACCGATATTGCCACCGTGCCGCTGGCCGTGGCCGTGCCGTCGGTCGTCGAGACCGTCAGTGGCGCGGAACCGTTGTAGTCGGCCGTGGGCGTGTAGGTGATCGAGGCCAACGCCGCATTGATCTGCGCGGCCGTGCCCGAGATCGTGACGGTGCCCGTACCGTTGTTGGTAATGGTCGCGCCGCCGCCCGTCACGACCGAAATCGTGCCTGTGCCCGCAGGGAGCGACAGCGTGGTCGTCAGCGGGCCGCCGTCAACTTCGGCAACGGAGACGCCCGTAACGACCTTGGCGGTATCTTCCGTGGTGGATTGTGCGGCGGGGAGTACTTGAGTGGGCGCGTCATTGACGGCCGTGACCGTCATGTTGACGGTCGCCGTCTCGGTGACACCGCCCGACGTCACCGTGTAGGTGAACGACGGCGTGCCGTTGTAGTTCGGGTTCGGCGTGAACGTCAGATTGCCGGACGCGTCGAGCGTTACCATGCCGCCCGTGACGGCCACACCTGCGCCGCCCGCGACAATGGCCGTACCATTGATGGCCGAGATGTATCGGCCCGAATTCTCGAAACTGTCGTTTGCGAGCGGCGCGAATGTGACGGGCGTGTCCTCGTTGGTCGTCACGCTGTTGTTGGCGATGTCGACGACCGGCGTCACGGTGATGCCGACGGTGCTGACGACTGCGGGCGCCAGTCCGTCCGAGGTCGAGACGGTCAGAGTGGTCGAACCGTTGTAGTCGGCGGTCGGCGTGTAGGTGATCGTGGCGATCGCCGCGTTGATCGCGGCGGCGGTGCCGGTGATAGTGACCGTGCCCGAGCCGTCGCCCGACACTGTGACGCCCGCACTTGAGGCGATGTTGAGAATGCCGGCGCCTGCGGGAAGCGACAACGTCGTCGTCAGGCTGACGCCCGCGCCGTCGATGTCATTGACGGATACGCCCGAAATCACCAGCGGCGTATCTTCATTCGTGGTCTGCGCGCCAGGCACCGTATTGACCGGCGCGTCGTTGACCGGATTGACGGTGAGCGTCACGGTCGCGGTCTTGGTGTCGCCGTCGGCGTCGGTATAGCGGTAGGTGAACGTATCGGTGCCGTTGAAATTTCCGGTCGGCGTATAGACGAATGCGCCAGTTGCGGTGTTGAACGACGTCAGCGTGCCGTTGGCGGGTCCCGTAACAACGGCAAAGGCGCCGCCGCCATCACCCAGATCGGTGTCGTTGGTCGCCACATTGGCCGAGATCGTCGAATCCTCGTTGCCCGAGAACGCGTCGTTCACCGGATCGGGTGCGCGGTCGATATTGATCGTCGCCACGGCGGTATTGGAATTTGACGATCCGTCGTTGACGATGACGTTGATGGTGCGCGGCGTGGTAGCCGGCGTGTCGGTCGTGTTCTCGAACTGGATCTGCTCTATGGCGTCGGCATATTGAGCTTTGGTCGCGGAGCCGGAGAACGTCACGGTTGTATTCGTGCGAGTCCAGGTGATACCGCCGATGGTGCCCGTCGTTCCCGCCGAGCCGTTGACAAGCAGACGGTCACCGGTCTGCGGGTTGGTGAGCGTGATGGACGCCGATTCCATATTGCTGTCATCGACGTCGCGGACGATGCTATCCGCCTCTGAGATCGCGACCGGGGCGCCGTTTTCGGCGTAGGTCGTCATGTAGTTGGCGCTCTGCGACGTTACGGTAAGAACACCGCTGATTGACTCCGGACCCGGTCCATTGACGTTGACGATATCGACGGTGTTCGTTCCGGCGACAAAATCCGGCAGAGTCAGCGTCCCCTGATAGGTCAATTGCTCAAGCACCGTGGACGTCGACGTCCTGGTTCCCCAAAACTCGACACCGCTCTCCGTCACGCGGACTTCCAGACGCGGCAATCCGTTCGTATTCGCAACCCAACCACTCACGATTGTCGAATTGTCCGAAAACCGGATCTGCGGGCCTACCCCTCCGGAGTCCACCGCGATGTCTCCCGACGAGATGGACGTCCCGTTCACAAGAATGCGGATCGTGTCGTCGACCGTCGACAAGACCGCAACCGCACGCGTCGTGTCGGGTAGTGTGTCGCCTGTCAGGCTAAACGTTAGAGTATTCGTGCGATCGACGCCGGCATCGACGCTCGGCTGGGAGAATGTGCCACCCCCCGAGACGCTTACCGCCACGGCCGGATCGCCGTTCAGATCAACCGTCGGCGCGACGTTGGTCACGGTGCCGTTGACGGTTGCGGTGGAGGTGCCGCCGTTGGCGTCGGCAATCGTATAGGTGAAGCTCGGCGAGCCTGTATAGTTCGCGTTCGGCGTGAAGACGAGATTGCCGCTGACCAAAGTAACCGTGCCGCCGGTCGCGGCAACACCGGGACCTCCAGCGACAATCGCCGTGCCGTTCACCCGCGTAACGTTGATGGCGTCGCCACGGATATCGCTGTCGTTGGCGCGCACGTTGATCGTGACTGGCGTATCGTGAACGGTCGTGAACGTGTCGTTGACCGCAACCGGCGGCGCATCAATCGCCAGCGCGAGTTCGAGACCGTCGCCGATGCCCGAGCCGCCGGTAGCGCCGTTTTCCATACGCACGTTGAAAGTAATGCTGGTGAATGTGCCGTTTATACGGACGCTGCCCGCAGCCGTGCCGGCCGAATTTGTAAGAGACGATTCCGTACCAGAGGTCGTAACGTCGAGCTGGCGATAGATCTGCCCCGTCACGCTATTGACAATGAAGTGGTTGGGTCCCGCGATTTTGGTCAGCGTCGCACCCGGCGTCGCCAGCGTCCACATCGAGCTGTTGGAATCGCCGCCAACTCCGCCGAGCCGGTCGAGATGAACGACGGGGTTCGTCACTGCCGTGCTGAACTGGATGGTGACTTGCCCGACTTCGGTATCGCTGGGCGTATCCCAAAGCACGGACAGTGACCGGGTGCCCTGCGCCGAATTATCGAATGCGGCAATGTTGTTCAGTGTGTCGTTGGCCATCGAGGTCCACGACGCACTGGCAGAGTTGACGAACGTCACCGTGGTCGTCACGCCGTCAGTCGTATTCGTCCAGTCATTCGCCGCCGTCGCGCCGTTCGCGGCCCAGGTATTTCCCGCGGCGCCCGTGTTGGTCTTGACCAGCAACCCGGCGTACAGCGGGTTTGAGAGAGCCTTTGCCTCGATGGCGCCCGCGGTTGCTTCAAGCACCCAATCGCCGCCCGCTTCGTCGCCGCCGGTATTGTCGACCGATGCGGCCACGTCGGCGCCGGTCGCGGCCGCGAAGCCGCGCACCAGATCCATGCCGCCCGTGCCTTTGCCGATCTCGCAGCCGTAAAGCAGAATGTCGCCGCTGTCCGACAGCGACCGGCCGATGGTGGCCAGAGCTTCGCTGCCGGCCGAGAGCGTTTCTGCGGTCAGCCTGTCGCTGCCGAGAAAGAGCGCGCCCGCCTCGCCGTGCGAGATGATATGGATCGAGCCGATATCGGAGCGGCCGGCGAGATACTTCGCCATCTGCTCAAGACCGCTCGAGCCTCCGTTGATGAGAACGATCTCCGCATCGGCGTCGATCGCGGAAACGATCTGGTCGATGTTGTCGACGTCCTGATCGATGAAATAGACTTCGGGCGCATCCGATGCGTGAGCCGCGGCCTCGCCCGTCAGTGCGGCAGCGAGCAGGTTCGATGCGTCCTCGTCCACGGCAGCAGCCGAGTGCCAAGGATTGGCGGCGGTGAGTTCATCATGATCGTTGCGTACCGGCGTGTTGGCTGCGGCTCGATCGATGGCCGCAACAGCGCCCCCCGCCGGGCGCTCCGCCACGGCTGCATCGGCCAGGGCCTCGGCCGCCGCGGCGCATCCGCCGCCCTGCAGCTGCGCATCGACAATCGCGCCGGCCGTTGGCGCTGCCGCGCCGTCGAAGGCCATGCGAGGCTCGAGCGCGCGGTAGGACAATTCGGGGCGGAAGCCGCGCAACAATTGATCGACCGTCTTCTGAACCGGCTTCGCAGCGATGTCGCCGGGGCGCACTGGTTTGTTCATCGTCATTTTCCGACAGCAATTCGGGAACCCGCGGAAGGCGGATTCCACCCATTCATTTCGGATATGACAGCAAATGTGTTTTCAATTTCTTTAACCACGGCCTTTAATTGAACACACGCGGCGGAAACACACCTTATTGAACGCAAGTGGAATTAATTGGTATTCACATTCAATAATCCTATTTAACGTCTTTTATCGTTCGCATTTACGATTCATTCGCCTCAATAAACAGTAATTAAGTCACGCCGCTTGACTGATCTGGAGCTCATTGCAGTTGGCTGTCTGGGGCCGCTTTCCTGGCTAATTTCCTGACGTTTTTGTGCCGGCGCACACACTGCGGAGCCGCAGTGACATGATGGTCCGCACCCCTTCCCCGTGCACGGAACGGCCAAACGGCACCACCATCTCGCACCGGAAGAGCGGCGGAGGGCGCCCGCCGGAGTTAGAGCGTCGAAACCACCTGTTAATGGATATTGACGGCCGATTGACGATGCATGACGCGATTTGGCCTCGTCCCATTTCTGTCAGTGATCAGAACAAATCATCGCCGGTTTGCCGGCGCAGACCGCTGACGGGCTTGGAGTCCGCGGCGCCAGAATAGCCTCCGCGCCAGTGGGTCAAAAGCCGCTCTCGCGCACGAGGACGGAGGCGACCTGCCGCCAGGCGCGCGCGGCGAGGCTTTGGCGCTCGCCGGCGAGTTGCACCGTGCCCCGAATGGCAAACGGCGGGGCGGCAACTTGCGGTTCGGCGGCAAGCGTCACCAGATAGGCCGCCGCGACGGGGGACAGGCGGGTGTGGTCGCGGTCCGCGTTCTGCTGGCGCACGGCCACGGCTCCGCCATGGATCGAGGCGAGTTCGAGGATGTCGATGTTACTGCTTGCAGCCCGCGCGATGTCTCCCAGGCTGACCGGGATGCGCGGATAGCCGGGCTCTTCGGCGACGAAGCTGCCCCGCGCCGCTGGCCCCACTCTTCCCACATCTGCTTCAGACACGTAACCGCGCGCCACGAGTGTCTCGCTGCCACGCACGAGCGCCACGAACTCGGTACGGCTGATGGGCCGCCCCGGGTGAACGGCGGAATTGAGTTCGGAAACCACGCCGCCTTGCGGCGCACGGATGATGAGATCCCGGCCCTCGCGCTTCAGGCCGGCAATTTGCGAAGAGAGCGCGGCCAACTCCTGCTCCATGACGATGCTTTTGGCACGGTCCTGCTCATCGGCCGAACGGCGGGACAACTGCATCTTGATGAGCGCCAGTTTGCGGCTTGCGATCTGTATCTGATATTGAAGCTCGGCCGATTCCAGTTCGACCAGCGCGTCGCCCGCTTCGACACGGTCACCGGCTGAGACGTGAACCTTTTTCACAATGCCGGAACGCTGCGGATAGACGCGCGCAAGTTCAGCTGCCTCGAGCACAGCCGGGATCGTGACGCGACTCGACCACGGAATGACAGCGGCAACGATCAAGGCGAGCAGCGATAAACCCGTGACCTGCGCACGCCGCGAACGGACGATGGTTCCGCGTTCCTTCGACCAGCGCAGCAGTTCAGCCCAGATCGGCCTCAGGATGAAATAGACGATCTCAATGAGGAACAGGATGATGCCCAAGACCTTGAAGGCCATGTGATAGACGAGCAGCGCAATGCCTGTGAACAGCACGAGCCGGTATATCCATACACTCCACGCAAATAGTGTGAGCGTGCGCGACATTTGCGGCGTCAGACGCTCCGGCGGAGGCGCCTTGAGATCGAAAAGAATCTCACGCAGCCGCCACTGCCCGAATGCGAAAGATCGTTGCTGCAGATTGTCGATGCCGATGGCGTCCGCAAAAATGTAGTAGCCGTCGAACCGCATCAGCGGATTGAGATTGATGGCGAGGCTCAAGATCCAGCCGACCGTGGCAATCGAGAACGCCAGACTTTTCCAGATCCCCTCCGGCAGGAACGGCCACAGCAGTGTTGCCACGGCCGCCAGGATCAACTCGACGATCACACCGGCCGAGCCGATGTAGAGCCGTTCGCGCCGGTTCTGCAGCCGCCACGCGTCGGTCACGTCCGTATAGAGCATCGGCACCATGACCATGAAGCACACGCCCATGCTCGGCACGCGGCATCCGAAGCGAACGGCGGTGAGGGCATGCCCCAGTTCGTGCGCGCTCTTGATCAGTGCGATCGCGACGGCGGATGTGAGCGCACCTTGCCAGCTAAAGACGTGTTGGAACGTGCGAATGAATTCGTCCCACTGCCGCGAGACCAGATAGAGACCGGCACACCCGGCCATCGCGACGACGATGAAAAAGCCGCGCGAATAGAGTGGCGCAACCAGCGGCGACAATCGCTTGAGATAAGGTTCGGGCCGCACCAAGGGTATGCGGATGAACAGGTAGTTGTGGACCAGCCACATCAGCCAGCCGTGCTTGCGCCGCTCCGCAGCCTCGCGGTAGTGGCGCCAGCCGCCAGCCACCGGTTCGAGCGTCAAGCTATTGTCGGCCAGAAATCTGACGAAGGCATCGATCTCGGGGGCCGTGACGGCGTGATCAAAGGCGCGGTCGACGCGTTGTGCGAGTTCATCGTAGCTGATCCCGCCCTGCCACTGCGACAGGATCTGATAGGAAGTCTCGTCGATCTGAACATAGCGATGTTGAGCGCCATCGACGATCAGCCAGGTTGGCACGCCGCTCACGTCTGACGCGCCGGGCTCGAGCCGCAAATCCTGTCTCAGCTCGGGAAGGGCCGGCGGCGGCTGCGGCAGCATCCTACAACCCCGTACACTGTCGCAGCACTGCAATCGGCCGGCGGAACAGGAAGAGGCCGAGCGAAACATCCTCGCCTGAGACTTGCGCTGTTCCGCGCACGCCGAGCCGAGGCAGCGGCCGGCTAGCGTCCTGCTCCAGACTCGCGACCAAACGGAACGACATCACATCGCCATCGCCGAGCTTGGCCTTGTAGTCGGCACGCTTCAAAGACGCCTTGAAGGGATGCAGCGGATCGCTGTCGAGGAATAGCTTGACGCGAGCGCCCGGCGAAAGCGCGATCGCATCGGCCACCGGCAGATCGATCCGCGCCTCGATCATTGCCGCGTCGGCCACTTCCAAAATGCGCTCACCGACGGCGACGGGCCGCCCGGTCAGCTCACGCTTGTCGGAATAGATGGCGATGCCGTCGCGCTCGGCGCGGATCTCCGACTTGGCGAGAAGATCGCGGGCGAAATCGCGCTCGGCGAGCTTTAGCGCCAGTTCGGCCCGCGCGATACCGATCTCGTGCATGCCGCGCGGATCGTTGAATGCGACCTGATTGGCCTGTTTCAGCCGCGCCTCGGCGACCTGGACTTCGCGCTCGGCCACCTCGTACCGGTTTTGCAACGTCGTGTCGGCGAGTTTGACGAGGAGATCGCCGGTCTTGACCGGCTGATTGACGTCGACGGCGATGGTCTTGATCACGCCGTCAATGGCGGCGGCGACGACAAAGGGCTCGCGCGGTACGATCTCGACCGGGGCCAGAGCCGAGAGCGGCAGCTTGACAAACACCATCGCCGCAGCCGCAGCCGCGAGGGCCGCGGCATGCCAGCGCGAAAATGACAGCAAGCGCCGCCCCATCTGGCGTGAGGGACCTTTAAGTGCCAGCCACGCGTGCGCATAGACCGCCGCCAATCGCCTGGCGATGACAATATCCTGGTCCGACCATGGCTCCTCGCGCGCCATGATGAAGCCGGCACCCGGCCCGCGGCCTTTGTGGCGCAGCGGCACCCACATCAATGCGCGGAACGGATAAGCTTCGGACGTAGCGTCGCCGCTCGCCTCAGGCATCTGGAGTGCCTTCGGTTCTGGCGCCGTGGCGGCGTGCGCATCCGCCGCCAGCGTCTCCATGAAGATCACGAGCGGAGCGTTGGGCTCGACGACCGCGATACTTGAGATGCCGCGGACCTCGAGCCTGCCGGCGATCGAGGGAGCCAGAACGAAAATCTGCCGCGCGCGCGTCAGTTTGCGCGTTTCATTGGCGATGATGAGAATGAGGTCCGCTTCGCTCTCCGCGTCCCGCACATCGCTTTCGACCTTGAGCAAAGCGAGGAGTGCGGCACTCCCGTCCGACGCTTGCGCAGGTATTTTCGGCCCCGCGGACTTTGGCTGCGCGGAGCCAGTTTGCCGGGGCGCCTGGCCGGCTGCCTTGCGTGAAGCTGTGCCGCCGGCCTTCACCGCTTCGTCGGTCATACGGCCCTCATCCGTTGGGATGCGGGAATTGCGCCGCGCCGCTCATGCCGGGCAGAACATCACTGACGGGTTCCTCGAACACCGCGATCACCTTGATCATCTGGCTCACCGCATCGACCGCGGCGCCCGTGCGCAGCACGCGGGCCTTGTAGGCATGCCGCGTCTCGTCGACCTTGAAAGCAAATTCGAGCCCTGGCTTCACCCACGTCAGCCAGTGCGACGGCAGGATCAACTCGATTTCAAGCCGGCTATTGCCGACGATCACGAGGAACGGCTTGCCGGTCTGGGGCTGTTCGTGCGCGTTGATCGACAATTCGGCCACTCGGCCATCGAACGGCGCCTTGATTTCGCACTGGTGCAAGCGCGACTGGAGCGAGCGGGCTTCGGCCTCGGCCTTGTCGACGCGGGCGCGGGAGATTTCGACCTCCGATTTGCCGACCGCCGAGAACTTCTGCAGATGCATATTGGAATTAAGCGTGAGTTGCATCTCGCGATGGACGGCTTCAGCCGACTGCGCCTCGGCCCTGTAGCGCTCGCAATCGAACGCGATCAGAAGGTCGCCCGCCTTGAAAGCCTCGCCTTCGCGGAAGCCGATCGTGAGAACCCGGGCGACGAGATCCGTCGACAGCGCCGACTGATCTAGCGCGCGGACCACGCCCCTCACCGGCACTTCGTCATCGTCAGCCGCAGAGGTTGCGGCCGCTTCGCCGGCTTGCACGGCGGAGCCGGTGTCGTGGCCGGCGGGCAGCGCCATCATGAGCAAAGTGAGGGCCGCGGACATGCAGTGAAATCGCAGGCCGCGGCGGCCGTAAAGTCGGCCGCCGTAGATCAAAAATCGCGGCACCTTATTGGGCCGACGCCAGACGCTTTTTCCATCCGGCATTGAGATCACCGCGTTCGAACCACAATTTCTTGAGCGACGCCGTGACCGACTTCACGTCGGTTGAGCGATCGATTTCCCAGGCATAGGGATCAAGCCCCATGGACGAGAACAGATTCGCGTAGGCATTTTGAAGCTGCGCGTAGGCGATGTCGTACTTCGCCTCGGCAACGAGTGTGTTCATTTCCTCGCGGATCAGAGTTTGTTTGCTGATCCTTTCTGCGGATGCCTCGGCGCGCATCTGATCCAGCAGGCGGCGCTGGACGTCGCGATATTCGGCGGCGATCTTCAACTCTTTTCTGGCGTGGAGGAAGCGGATGCGCGAGACGTGCACCTGCGTCATCACCGCCATGGTGAGTGCCAGCGCCCGCTCGTTCAACATCGCATCCTGGCTGTCGATGACGGCCTGACGGTCGCGATAGGAGAAGACCTTCATCAGGTTCCAGCTCGCTTTCGCGCCCCAATTGACCCACTCGTTGTTGAGCAGGAAGTCGTTGGTATCGTAGTTGGTGCCGGCGTAGAGCTGCAGGCCCGGCAGCATTTCGAGCAGCGCCGCATCGGCCTCGTGAACGTTGATGCGCTTCTGATATTCGACTTCGCGTAACTCGGGCCGGTTGTAGAGCGCCGTGCCGATCATGTCGTCGAGGCTTGCCTTGAGCGTCAGACTGCCCTGACCGCGGCCACCGGGGGCCAGCTTGAATTTGGTGCCTGGCTTCAGGTTCATCAACGCCGCGAGCTGAGCCTTCGAAGTGCTCAACTCGCGCTGCATCTCGCCGATCTTCTGCTTGATCTCGACCAGCTCGCGCTCGTAGGTGAGCGCCGTGATCGGCGAGGTTTGTCCATCGCTCGAGAGGGTGCGCGTTTCGGCAAGTGCGATTTGCGTTTCGCTTTCCAAAGTGGTCAGGCGGCTCATCAACCGCTCAGCGCTGACGGCACGCCAGTAGGCGGTTCGGACGTCCTCGACGACACGGTGGATGACCTTGCGGCGCATTTCCTCCTGCGCCATCACCTTGTCGGCGGACTGCCGGGCTTTCACGTACGACAGGCCGAAATCGAGAATGTTCCAGCTAAAGCCGACATCACCCGACCAATTGCGCTTTTCCTGACTGGTGGAAGCGCCGAAATTCTTGTTGCCGGTTTCGAGGTTGAGACTCGATGAGGCATTGTAGTTGTCGCGCGCAGCATAGCCGCTGTTGGCGACGACGTTCGGCAGCATGCTGAAGTGGGCGAGGTCCAACTCGGCCAAACGGACGGCAGCCTCTGCCTCCTCGACCCGGTGGTCGAGATTATACTTCAGCGCCCGCGCCATAGCTTCGTAGAGCGTGACGGGGCCGCTGATCGGCTCCTGGCCGGTCACAACCTGGCCGGCATTCAGATCCGCAGCCGCGCTAAGCTCGGTATCCGTCAACGGTAGCGGATAGACCGTGCACCCAGAGAGTGCCGATGCACCCAATAGGCTCGCCACGAGTAATGATAAACGGGTTCCGCGCATACGTTTCGCCTTGATGCTGCTCTGCAGTGAGCCTGACGCAAAAACGCAACGTAACCGGATATAAAACAACAGAAACTTCTACCTTAAGTTGCAATGCCTGCGAACTCAAGGCAGAAACAACACCCCATAGGTTGGGTGATTCACTTAACGACTGGTTAACGTGACCATCGGTCATTAACCATTTCCTTTATCGGCAAATAAGTGTCTTGCGCAAATAAAGGAAATTGACTGGGGTCAGACGTCCAGTTCCGGCCACGTCGTTTACCATATTCGCTTGCGGACCGTCTGCACCTCGCACAATCATTGCGTGCGCTCGTGGCGCAATTGACACATCGGCCCCGGCGACCGACATTTGCCATATGCAGCCTTTGGAAATTTCGCTCGTCCCCTGCCTCTCCGACAATTACGGAGCCCTCATCCATGCGCCGGAGACCGGCGAGACGCTGGCGATTGATGCGCCCGATGCCGGGGCTATCAAATCGGCCCTCGCAGATCGGCGATGGCGGCTGACCCACATCTTTGTCACCCACCATCACAACGACCACACCGGCGGCATTCGCGAGTTGAAAGCCCATTTCGGCTGCCACGTTTACGGCTCGTCTACGGAAGCTGAACGCATCCCGGCCCTCGACCAGGAGCTGTCCGAAGCCTCCCGGCTCACCTTTGCCGGCACCGAGATCCGCGTGCTCGAAACGCCAGGACACACGCTCGGCCACGTCGGCTACTACCTGCCTGAACAGAAGCTCGCCTTCACCGGAGACACGCTGTTTGCACTCGGCTGCGGCCGGGTTTTCGAAGGTGACGCCGAAATGATGTGGAACTCGCTGCAGAAAATCGCCCGGCTGCCAGACGACACGGCGATCTGCTGCGGCCACGAATATACGCTTGCCAACGGCCGCTTCGCGCTGACGGTTGAGCCGGAAAACGACATGCTGCGGCGGCGCATGATCGACGTCGAACGTCTGCGCGCCGAAGGTAAGCCGACGCTGCCGACCTCGATCGGGCTTGAAAAGGCGACCAACCCGTTCCTGCGGACCCATGTCGCGGCCATCCGCGCCCGGCTCGGCCTTGAAGGCGCGCCGGAGTGGCGGGTGTTCCAGAGGCTGCGCGAACTGAAGAACAAGTCCTGAGTCTCAAGCTCGCGGCGCAACGACTCGAGTTGGCGCTGCCACCGCCGCCGCGATCCGGCTCCGGCTTTCTCAACTCTCCACTAAATCCGATGCGATCAAGCCACAGCGCAATGCCATTTGCCGCCCGGGGCTCGCCTCTCCCTGTTACACACACCTTTCGACGTTGCCTCAAGGCCGTCGCCCGCCGGGATAATTCTTTATTCCCCAGACCTTGTGCCCGGCTCGTCTTGCTGACCTCAAGCGACTCATAAAAGAGTTGGGTCCGAATCACGTTCCGGCTCACGGGGGTTGCCGTCTATGAAGCGCGAGTCCGCAGGACCCATGTTGACTACGGTGTTCGTCGACTACGACAACATCTATCTGTCTCTGAAGCGAAAGAGCGAAGAAGCGGCCAAGCGCTTTGCCAAGGACAGCGGCGTCTGGCTGCAGGGCATCGTATCCGGCGACCTCATTACGCCGACGTCGGGCTTCGCCGCCGATGCGCCGCGCCGTATCGCCATGAACCGCTGCTACGGCAATCCTGCGCCTCGGCGCAACGCGCATGACAATTCGACGGACATGAATTCGTTTCCGTTCGTACGTCACCACTTCCTAAGATCGGGATTCGAGGTGATCGACTGCCCACCGCTGACCGCGCAACTCAAGAATTCCGCCGATATTCGCATCGTGATGGATATCCGCGACATCCTCACCCATCAGACGTTCTTCGACGAGTTCGTGATCCTTTCGGGCGACGCCGACTTCACGCCCGTGCTGCATCGCCTGAGGGCGCATGCGCGCCGCACGGTGGTGTTCGCCAACGATCATACGGCTCAGCCCTACACGGCGTTGAGCGACGGTGAGATCCGCGAGTCCAGCTTGATTGCCCTGCTGCTGAACAGCAAGGTGATGACCAATCAGACGCTGACGGCGGGCGAACTTGCGGCCCCGCGCGCGGCTCAGCCGGCGATCGATGTGGAGCAGGCCCGCCAGGACATTCTGGCCGAGGTCGTCAATTTCGTGCGCACCGCGCCGCAGGCCGTACCGCTCGAAACGTTGGCGGATCGCGCCGTTCGCATGGTCGGCCGCGATAGAAGCGTCGGCACCAACTGGGGCGGATACGGCACGTTCCGCGATCTGTTGCTCGCCCATCTACCCGACGACATTCACTTGAGCGATACGCCGCCGTACACGGTGTTTGACGCCAATCGCCATATCTCGGCGACGGGTCTGGTGACACCGCAGCTTGCCGCGCCTCAGGCACCGGCCGCGCCGCGCCAGGCCGAGCGTCCAATCGAACGTCAGACCGAGACCGCGAAAGAACCGCGCTACGACGCCCGGCTCGATCCACGCTATGATCCGCGCCCGGCCATGCGCGCCGATTTCGACGAACTGCCGCCCGTGGCCCAAAAGGCGTTCCAGCCAGCGCAGCAGCCGCGTCTGGCTCAACCGCTGCCACCGGTAGAGCGGCATCAACCGGCCGCTCAGCAGCCTGCGGCCCGCCGCAGCGAGGCTCCGCCGCCGCAAATGCTACAGCAGCAACAGCAGCCAGCCGCAAAGGCACCGCCGATGCCGCAGGCCGAGCCGCGCCGCGAGGCCGCCCGCGCTCCGGCTCCGCCACAGCAGCAAGTACCCGTGGCCCCGCGCACGGCCGATCAGGCCTCACAGATCCAGCAGTCGATCGCCCGCATCCATGAGGCCTGCCAGGCCCCGGCGCTCGCACCGGCGGAATACCGCGTTCTGTTCGACGTGATGGCTCAGGAAATCACTGCCAACGGCCTGCAGGGCGCGCAAACGCTCATCAACGTGACGCAGCGGGCCCGTGAGTATGGCCTGGACTTGAAGCGCGACGACCTCCGGTTCATCCTGGAAGTCGTGAGCGAGAGCGATCCGTGGTTCGAACAGGGCGCCTCGGCAAGCTTGTTCGCCAGCCGCTTCCGCAATTTCGTGGTCGCGCGCTGCCGCAGTCAGGGCTTGAGCCTCTCGGCCGACGAACTCGACCTGGTCGAAGCCTGGTTCTCGGCCCAGCCGCCGCAGCAAAGCCGCGTCAACTACGGCCGGCCGGCACAGACCCAGGCCCCGGCACCGCCGGAGCAGCAAACCGCCGCAGAGGCTTCGCAGGTCTCAGGTGAGCGCTGGTGGAGCCTGGAAGAGGGCCGCCAGCACATCGCCGAGCAGCGCGCACAGGGCAGCTATGACACCGGCGAAGCCGAAGAAGAATTCCCGCGTATCGTCCGCACGCGCCTCAGAGGCTAAGGCGGTTCAGGAGATCAGACATCAATGCCGCCGGATATCTCCGGCGGCATTTTTTTGTCCTTTTGCCTGCACTCCCTCCCACGAAATCGGCCACAGGGGAGATGCGAGAATACACTCGGAGCGCTAGTATTGGCTGCTTGCCTGATCGCGGCAGGGAAGAAACGTCATGATACCAAATCCCGACGACCTTCACGCTTGGATCTTCGTCTCCCACGCCAGCGCTGATCTGGATCATGTCCGCCGCGTCAGAAACTATCTTGAAGAAAAGGGCGCTTCACCACTCTTGTTCCATTTGCGTGCGCTGACAGATGAAAGAAAATTCTGGCCGATCATTGAGCAGGAGATCGCCGCCCGGAACTTCTTTCTCTATTGCGACAGTGCCGCGGCCCAAGCGAGCCCTTGGGTTAAGCGCGAAAGAGAAACAGTGGCAGAAATTGCTCGGCTTCGGCCCGTGCGCGTTGGGCGTATCAGCGTTGAAGAAAAAGTTATCGATGCGACAGGTCTTGATCGTTTCATCGCCAAGACCAGAGTTTTTCCGTCATACGCCTCAAAAGATCGCAACATCGTAGAGCCATATCTTGAGGCGCTTGCCAGCGCCGGTTTCCAGATTTTCATTCCGCGTCAGGATGTGGTGTCCGGGCAGGACTGGAGACGCAGTCTCGATCTCGAAATCGAGGAGGCCGCCCAGAAGGGATGGGTTCTCGTGTTCGTCACAGCCAATTCTGTGGCAAACCGGGTGGTAGAAGCGGAGTGCTCGCTTTCGCGGCTTGCGAAGACTCGCCTCGTCCCCGTCCTGTTGGACGGCACTCGGCCGCCGCATTGGATGATCAGTGAGTATCAGTGGTTCGACGCCACGCGTCATCCCTCAGATGCACCGGCGCGGTTGGCGAGGAACCTGCTTCTGGTTGACCGGCCTTAGCCTTTTTTATCCTGAACAACAACGCGGATCGAGAGTTCGCGCAACTGCTTGGGCGAGGCTTCCGACGGCGCGTTCATCAAAAGGTCGGCCGCCTGCTGATTCATCGGGAACAGCGCCACCTCGCGCACCGTCTTGCAGCCGGTGAGCAGCATGACCATGCGTTCGATGCCGGCCGCCATGCCGCCATGCGGCGGGGCGCCGTACTGGAACGCGCGGTAAAGACCGCCGAAGCGGCCTTCGACATCGGCCTGCGACAGCCCTGTGATCTCGAACGCCTTCACCATGGTCTCCGGTACGTGGTTACGCACCGAGCCCGACGCGATCTCATAGCCGTTGCAAACGATGTCGTACTGATTGGCTTTGAGCGCGAGCAGCGCGTCCTTGCCCTTCTTCTCGGCGTCGGCGAGCGCCGCGCCGCCGCCCTGCGGCATCGAGAAAGGGTTGTGCGAGAAATCGATCTTCTTGTCTTCCTCGTTCCACTCGTAGAACGGGAAGTCGACGATCCAGGCGAGCGCGAAGCGGTTCTCGTCGACGAGTTTCAATTCGGTGCCGGCCTTGTCGCGCGCCGCGCCTGCGAACTTGTAGAAGTTGGCCGGGTTGCCGGCGGTGAAGAACACCGCGTCGCCGACCTTGAGCCCCAGCTGCTTGAAGATCGCGCCAGCGCGCTCGGCACCGATGTTCTTGGCGACAGGCCCGGCACCGGCCGCGCCTTCCTCTTCGCGATACATGATGTAGCCAAGTCCCGGCTGACCTTCGCCCTGCGCCCAGGAATTCATACGGTCGCAGAAGGCTCTGCTGCCCCCGCCGGGCGCCGGGATGGCCCACACCCGGACCTTCGGGTCCTTCTCGATCATTCCGGCGAAAACCTTGAAGCCCGAGCCGCGGAAGTGCTCGGTCACGTCGGCCATTTCGATCGGGTTGCGCAAGTCGGGCTTATCCGAGCCGTACTTGGCGATCGCCGTATCGTAGGGAATGCGCGGCCAGTCATGATCGACCTTCTTGCCGCCGGCGAATTCCTCGAACACACCGGTCAGGATCGGCTGCATGGTGTCGAAAATGTCGTCCTGCTCGACGAAGCTCATCTCGACGTCGAGCTGATAGAACTCGCCGGGTAGACGGTCGGCGCGTGGATCTTCGTCGCGGAAGCACGGCGCAATCTGGAAGTAGCGGTCGAAGCCCGAGACCATCAGGAGCTGCTTGTACTGCTGCGGCGCCTGCGGCAGGGCGTAGAATTTGCCCGGATGTATGCGCGACGGCACGAGGAAGTCGCGCGCGCCTTCAGGCGAGGACGCAGTCAGAATAGGCGTCGGGAACTCGAAGAACCCGGCTTCGTGCATGCGGGCGCGGATCGAGCGGGTGATCGCCAGCCGCGTCATGATGATGTTGTGCAGCGTCTCGCGCCTGAGATCGAGGAAGCGGTACTGCAGGCGCAGGTCTTCGGGATACTCAGGCTCACCGAACACCGGCACGGGAAGTTCTTTAGCTTCCGACAAAACCTCGATGCTTGCCGCATAAAGCTCGATCTCGCCTGTCGGCAGCTCGGCGTTGGTGGTGCCGGCCGGGCGCTCGCGAACCTTGGCGTCGACCGTGATGACCCACTCCGAGCGCACGCGCTCGGCCGCCTTGAAAGCCTTGGAATCGGGATCGGCCACCACCTGGGTGATGCCGTAGTGGTCGCGCAGGTCGATGAACAACACGCCGCCGTGGTCGCGCACCCGGTGGACCCAGCCCGACAGACGGACATCCTGGCCGACGTTGCTCTTTCTCAGAGCCCCGCAGGTGTGTGAGCGATATCGATGCAGCTTGGCCCCGGCCATGGAGGTTGAATCCCGTCGAATTGAATGGAAATCGACGCGGAAAAGCGCATGCGCGGGCGGGAAAGTCAAGGCGAGCGAGGGGTTAGCCGCGGGACCTGGCAAAGCGGCACGCTCCGCCGATCAGCCGGGGGCTGGGAATCCATCGCCGCCAACGCCTTGTGTCACCAACGGCACGGCCCGGCGTTGCTGGCAGCGACGTCATTTTTTGAATGGAGACGGCCTCAAATCATCACCGGTGGCATGATCTGCATGACGACGCGGACGAGGTCCGCCTGGCGGCTGGTTTTGGTCTTTTCGAACAATCGCTGCAGATGGGTCCGCGCGGTCGCGACCGAGATCCCCAGCAGTTGCGCAACTTCGGTGATGTCTTTGCCTTGCAGAAGCGGGATGACCACCGCGATCTCCCGCGGCGTAAAACCGAAGGCTTCAACCAGCGGCCGCCCCGCCGCAGGCAGGTCGGGGGCGGGCTGATGCAGAAAGATCGCGTGCACATCAGCCTTGGCATCAAGTGAGACGACGGCGGCCATGCTGCGGCGGCCATCGACCTCCGAGACCATGAACATTGTCGGCTCAGAACCCTTTGTGGCGAGCGCCCGCCGGAACGTCGTCTCGCACCCCGAATCGGAGAAAGTGAGCCCCGACCCGCGCAACCTGACGAACGAGGGACCGTCGAGAAGCCTCGCGGCTGCGGCGTTGGCATGCAACACCCGGGCATCCCCCGACACCATCACCACCGCCGTCGACAGCCGGTCGATCAAGCCGCGGAACGTCTCGATCTTCACCGCCTGATGCTCGAGCAGCCTGGCCAGCGTAATGGACCGGCGCACATGCGGCGCTACGAGGGTGACGAATTCCTGCACCTCGGCCGGAAACCGGCCAAGCTCAATCGAGCCGAACAACGTCAAGAAACTGACCTGGTCGACCTGCTTGGTGAGAACGGCGCCGGCCATGTCGTAAAATCCCTGCGGCCGGCACCACTCGTTGTAGAAACGGGTCTCCCGGTATTCTTGTTCGTCAATCGTATCGAAAATCGATCCGCCGCGGCACGGCTCGGCCAAGAGCAGCATCGGTCCGCTGGGACACAGATGCGCATAGGTTGTGTGCAGGAGTTCGATCCATTTGCGATCGTTGCCGAAATCGATCGACAACAGCAAATCGTTGGTCAGAGGGTTCATGCTCTGAATTGCCGCCGCCTCGGCATTCGAAATCGCCTTGAACTCGGCGAGAACAACCTGCCAGGCCGCAGGATCGAGAGCAGCGTCGTAAATGCGGCCGATCAATGCAGAAATAGACCGAATGTCAGTCACGGACGAACATTCCCCCGACGGATAACTAAAAATCGCAGAAAGGAACGGAATTCGCTCGGGGCGCTTATAACACACGGCGCCTTATGGCGGATCGGCAGGCGTCGCAATTTGTAACGGCCAGACCCATCCTGACCATCATCAAAACAGATGATGTTGCGGGAGCGCCACAATTGAGCCCCCCGCCGTCAGCGTAAACCTAATGCGGTCAAAGAATGAAATCGGCCGCCACCAGCGTTTTCAATTTCGTCAGCTCAATCTGGAAATCGACGGTCTTGTTGCCATCGACATCGCCTTCCACGATCGTCTTGTCCGATGCTTCGCCGGCTGGATTTTCCTGCCGGTAGCGCAACTGCCCGGCGACGCCGGAAAATGCCGAAACTCCGATCCATTTGAAGGCGTCGCCGGCGGCGGCGCCGTTTGCATCGATGGTCGAGAGATCGATGCGATCCGAAAGGGCAAGCGTGTCGCTGTGCGTGAAATCCGTGATGACATCCCGCGTTGCGGCGAAAGCTGAAAGTTCGCTCAACGCATTGAAGTCGAAGCGGTCGGCGCCTAGACCGCCGGTCATGACATCGCGCCCGGCCCCACCCGTGATCAGGTCGTTGCCCAGACCACCGCGGATCGTGTCGTTTCCGGCCATGCCGACGAGGTTGTTGGCCCCCTTGTTGCCGTCGATGACGTTGTTGAAGCTGTTGCCGACGCCCGCAAGCGCGGCGGTACCAAGCAACGTCAGATCCTTGGCGCCAAGGCCGAGATAGGTCGTTGCCGAACTCAAGATCTCGCCAGTGCCCGCCAGGTCGACCTTGGCGTTGGCCGCACCGGCAAAGACTGTTGCCGACACCACTGCGGCAAGGCCGCCACCCGAAAACGTCACCACGTGCGCTCCGGCCGAAACGGCGGCCGCATAGCCACCGGCCGCCTCGGTCACGTCGCTTCCCGAGGCGGCGCCGCCGGTCGATACGCGAACCGTCACGTTGGCGCGGGCCTCGCCCACATCGTAGAAGTTGTTACCGTTGGTGTCGTTGATGGCGACGCCGGTGACGAAGTATTTGGAACCCGAGGTGGCGAAGTTTTCGGTCGCCATGATGGCGTTATAGGTGGTGCCGCCGGTCGCAAATGGACCCGAAACCACGCCGGTTCCAGCCTCCCGGAAATAGCCTTCCAGGACGTTCTCGCGATGATGCGGCGAGCGGAACAGGTTGTCGTTGATGGCAAAGACCGAGTTCAGGATATTGGGTGTGCCGGTGGTTCCGACCCAGGCGATATTTTCGCCGTTTGACCAGCTGCCGGTAAAGGAATAGCCGGCCGCCTGCATGCGCGAGGTCGGCGTGCCATCGCCAATGCCCTGATGATTGAACTTGTCGGTGTTGATCATGAACTGGCTGTGGTTGCGCGCGGCCGTGACGAGCGGACTATTGCCGGCCAATGGCTGCTTCGGCGTGGCGGTGAGCGTGCCGGCGGCTAGACCATCATTGAGGCCGATGCCGAGCCGGGCCGCTTCACCGGCCGGATCGAGGCGGGCGCGGTTCATGAGCTCGAGCAGAAGCTGCTCATAGACAGTGAACGCAGCCATGAAATCCCCTCACGTTGCCGATGCCGCCATCTCTGGCCCGTTGCCCACTCCGCCGCCCCACCGCCGAAATGGGTGAGTTGGCACGAAGATGCAGCCCATACTTGATGCACAATCCACTCACTCTCCCCGATTCCGGCAAAAATCAGGTGACCAAAAACGATAAAATTGATCATAACCCGGGGGACTTGAGGGCCTTACCGGATGGCGACGAAAGTCTCTCCCCGGGCACAAACATCGCAGGCGACAACGCCGCCTGCCTGCGCTATAGGCCTTCCCCGATGCGCGTCATTACCTCGACATCCGATCTTGAAAGCCTCTGCCGCACCCTCGCCTCGTCGGACTATGTCACCGTCGACACCGAGTTCCTGCGCGAGCAGACGTTCTGGCCACAACTCTGCCTGATCCAGCTTGCCGGGCCTGATATCGAGGCCATCGTCGACCCGCTGCACGACGGCATTGACCTTGCGCCCTTCTATGAGCTGATGGCCGACAAAGGCGTGGTGAAGGTATTTCACGCCGCCCGCCAGGATATCGAAATCGTCTACACCAAGGCCGGTCTCGTCCCGAATCCGGTGTTCGACACCCAGGTCGCGGCCATGGTCTGCGGCTTTGGGGAAAGCATCAGCTACGTCAATCTGGTCAAGCGCATCGCCGGCGCCGATATCGACAAATCATCCCGCTTCACCGATTGGAGCCGCCGGCCGCTGACCGACAAGCAGCTCATCTATGCGCTCGGCGACGTCACCCACCTGCGCGATGTCTACCAGGCCCTGAAAGGCGAACTCGATGAAAGCGGACGGACCGATTGGCTGCAGGAAGAGATGCAGGTCCTGATCGATCCGAAGACCTACGATACCGACCCCGAAAACGCCTGGCAGCGCCTCAAGCTGCGCGTCAAGGGCAAGAAATCTCTGGCCGTGCTGGTCGAGCTGGCAGCCTGGCGGGAACGAGCCGCACAGGCCCAGGACGTGCCGCGTGGCCGCATCCTTCGCGACGACGCCCTTTACGACATCGCCAACCAGATGCCGGCGACGCCCGAAGCCCTTGGCCAGTTGCGGACACTCTCCGACGGGTTCAGCCGGTCGCAACGCGCCCGCGAAATCATCGATGCGGTCAAGCAGGGGCTCGCTCGCGACACTAAATCCCTGCCGCGGCTTGAGCGCAGCGAGCCGATGTCGGCGGAAGCCAATGCCACGCTGGAACTCCTGAAAGTTCTGTTGAAGGCGTCGGCAGCGCAGCATCGCGTGGCCCCCCGTCTCATCGCCGACAGCGAAGACCTGGAGCGGCTCGCCAGCGAGGCGGAGCCCGATATTCCGGCACTCAAGGGCTGGCGGCGTGACCTGTTCGGCCGCGACGCGCTGCGTCTGAAACGCGGCGAACTGGCGCTGACGCTGAAGGACGGGGAAGTCTGCGCGATCCCCGCGCGCAGCTCGGAAACCGTCGGCTAGGCCGGCTGACGCCTGTCAAAACCCGAAAAATCTCAGGCCGGCAACGGAACTCGATCGCTTTGGCGTTGTTTCACTAGGCGATGAGGTGACTGCCTGCCCTGTACCCTCATCGGACTGACCCGCGCAATGCCCATCCCCCCTGTGCGCACGGCGGGTCATCAGACAGCGGTCCGGAGCCAAGCTCTGGACCGCTCGTCGTTGGCAATGGGCCGTCAGGTGCGGCGCGTTGCGGGCAGACGGCGCCGCTCTATTTGCGGCCGGGGTTATAGCCGTGCTTCTGCCGCCACTCGGTGAAGAAATACGACAGCGTGTCGTCAATAGTTTCGGGCAGCACGATGCGCACGGTGACGAGTTCGTCTCCCTGCACACCCGATTTCGGTCTGACGCCCTTCCCCTTGAGGCGGAAAATCTTGCCCGAACTCGTGCCTTTAGGGATCGACAGCTGCACCCGGCCATCGACGGTCGGCACCTCGATCTTGGCGCCGAGCACCGCTTCATCGATCGAAATCGGCACCTCGACCAGGATATCGTCGCCTTGACGTTTGAATTGGCTGTGAGGACGCACCTTGATCTCGACGAGCGCGTCACCCGCCAGACCGCCGTGCGGCGCGGGCGCCCCCTTGCCCTTCAGGCGGAGTACTTGTCCATCCGTTACGCCTTCAGGCACCGTCAGATCGAGCACGCCGCCTTCCGGCAGCGTCACCCGCTTTTTGGCGCCGTTCACGGCTTCCAGAAAATCGATCTCGAGTGTGTAGCGCACGTCGGCACCGGCCGAGGGTCCCGCACGGCCGCCAAAGCCCGTACCGAAGCCTGGACCGCCCCGTCCGCCGCCGAACACGTCGGAAAAAATGTCCGAAAATCCAAAGCCGTCGCCGCCGCCTGGAAAGCCACCCGCGGCCGCCCCGCGCCGCCCGGCGCCCGGATGAGACCGCCACTGTGGCCCCTTGGGATCGCCCTTGTGATCGATTTCACCCAGGTCGTACTGGCGGCGCTTGGCGGCGTCGCCGAGGATGTCGTTAGCCGCCGAAATCTTCTTGAAGCGCTCAGCCGCCGCAGCGTTGCCCGGATTGAGGTCGGGATGATTTTCCTTGGCGAGCTTGCGGTACGCCTTGCGGATCTCCTCATCCGACGCGCGCTTCGACACGCCCAGAATGTGATAGAGATCCTCTGACATCGCTGCTGACTGCTTGATCCTTGAGAGTGGCGCGAATTAGGCCTGCCGAGACCACTGTAGGTAGGGATTGGCGGGCAAGCCGCAACGGCCGGACCCTGCGGCTTACGCGCTTGATTTTATGACCGCCCGGCGCCCGAGCAGGCCGGCCAGAACCTCAAAACGCCGCTGCAGGCGCTCACCGTCGAGGGCGCTGTAGGCACGCGGTATCGTCAGCGTCAACGCCCCGTTCTCATAAGCCAGCGGCGTTTCATCGATGACGCCGGCCATGCCGATCGACAGCATGTGCGCGGCGCGGACGGCGGCGCCGACGATCTTTGCCCGCCGGTGTACCCGTTTGCTGACCAGCGATTTCAACCGGTCCGACAGCTTATCGGTCTCTCCGTCATCGGATTCGTGCCGGTAGAAGATCGACAGCGCCAGGAAAACACGGTCAGCGTGATCGACACCACCGAGCCCCGCATGGGCAATCGTGTTGAGGCTCTGCTCGCCGCGATAGTCCGGGTGGGCGCGCCAGCCGGTATCGGACAGCAGGCAGGCCGCATGGCGCAGGCGGCGCTCCTGCGGCACTTCCTCAAGCTCGGGGGCTGCGAAGATGACGTCGGTCCAGCGGCACAGCTCATGGGCGTGCGCGAGCGAGCGAGACCGTAGCGCCGCGTAATCCTCGCAGAAACTGATCAGTGGATCGCGTCTGCGTTCGTGTTCGGGCAGCAGGCCGTAGATGAACCCTTCGCGGATACCGAAAACCGAAAACACGACGTTGCGCGGCTGCAGTTGTCTCAGAAGACGTTCCAGCACCAAGGCACCATAGGGTAACACTTCGCGCCGCGCTTTGTTGACATCGGCGATGCCGGGCAGCGCCTGCGGTTTCTTCGACTTGCGCACCATCTCGCAGAATTCAACGGCCGTGCGCAGCGGCAACTGATAGCCCTGCATGACCCGCAGCGGATAGCCGACCATCTCCATGTGCATCTTGGCGAGCGCCCGCCATGTGCCGCCGACCGCGTAGAACGTGCGGCCCTTGCCCTGCGTGAGCCACGGCAAGTCCTTCACGGCTGCGTCAATCACATCGACCGCCTTGTCGAGCCGGTTGTCCGTCGTATCGATGAGACGCAGGCCGCCCAGGGGAAGCGTGGTTGCCTGACGCAACGCCTCACCCGACAGATCGATCAGCTCCAGGCTGCCGCCACCCAGATCGCCGGCGATGCCGTCGGCGTCCATGAAGCCCATCATGATGCCTTGGGCCGCGAGTTTGGCTTCGATCTCACCCGAGAGGACCGCTATCCGGCACCCAGCCGCCGCTTCTCCGCGCGCAATGAACTCCGCACCGTTGGAGGCCTCGCGCACGGCGGCCGTTGCAATCGCCGTGAGATTCTTGACGCCAAGAACGCGGGTGATCGCTTTGAAGCGATGCAGCGCTTTTACGGCACGTTCGACCGCCTCGCTGCCGAGCGCACCCGTCGACGCGACCGAACGGCCGAGCCCGCAAAGAACTTTTTCATTGAAGATCGGCGTCGGGGAGCGCACCGCGCCCTCATAAACCACCAGCCGCACGGAATTGGAGCCGATATCGATAACGCCGATTGGCTCCAGCTCGTTCTCATAGATGCCGGCACCGTGTAGTTCATCTTGCCGCGTCACGATCCTCTCCTGAAATTCCGCACCGTCACGAGTCAGCCTGTCTGGCCAAAGCGCGGCGGCCGGCTCTCTTTGAGCGCCTGACCGCGCCCGGAGAGTGATGGATTGGTCATGAAATATTTGTGGGCGTTGAACGCCGCCTCGCCCGGCTCCGGCGTCAACCGGGTCGCGCTGCCATCGGCGTTGATGCGCCAGCTCTGTTGGTTGTCTTCGAAGTTGGCGACCATGATCTGATTGAGAACCTGCTCGTGCACGGTAGCGTTGCGAATGGGCAGCATGGCCTCGACCCTGCGGTCGAGATTGCGCGGCATCATATCGGCGGAGCTGATGTAGACGGCGGCATTGGCAGAAGGCAAGGCCTCGCCATTGCCGAAACAGTAAATGCGCGCATGCTCGAGGAAGCGGCCGATAATGCTCTTTGCCCGGATATTCTCCGACAGACCCGGGATTCCGGGTCTCAAGCAGCACACGCCGCGCACGACGAGATCGATGGGAACGCCGGCATTGCTCGCGTCATAGAGCGCGGCAATGATCTGCGCATCGACGAGCGAATTCATTTTCATCCAGATGCCGCACGGCTTGCCGGCCTTGGCATTTCTGGTCTCGGCAGCGATGTGCGACATGATGCGTTCGCGGATGCCGTGCGGACTGGCCGCCATGCATTCCAGTTCCGCGGGTTCCCCGTAACCGGTCACGAAATTCAAGATGCGCGTCACGTCGCGGCCGATCATGGGGTCGACGGTGAACAGCGACAGGTCGGTATAAATGCGCGCCGTCTGCGGATGGTAGTTACCGGTACCGATGTGGCAGTAGGTTGTAAGCTCGGTGCCTTCGCGGCGGACGACGAGGCCCAGCTTGGCGTGGGTCTTCAGCTCCGTGAAACCGTAGACGACGTGCACACCGGCGCTTTCAAGGTCGCGCGCCCAGCGGATGTTGGCCGCTTCGTCAAAACGCGCTTTGAGTTCGACGACGGCCGTGACCGATTTGCCGGCTTCCACCGCCTCTTTGAGTGCCTGGATGATCGGGCTGTCGCGCGAGGTGCGATAGAGCGTCCACTTGATGGCCATGACGTTGGGATCGGCAACGGCCTGACGCAGGAACTGGACGACGACGTCGAAACTCTCGTAGGGGTGGTGGACGACGATGTCCTTCTTGCGCACGGCGGCGAAACAGTCGCCTGAGAATTCACGGATCCGCTCGGGAAAGCGGATAGCGAACGGCTTGAACATCAGGTCCGGCCGGTCGCCGACGATCAGCTGCGCGGTATCGGCGAGCGCCAACAGGCCTTCCTTGACGAAGATGCTTTCGTCGCGGACTTCAAGCTCCTCGATGACGAACTTGCGCAGCCGCTCCGGCATGCTGGCCTCGATCTCGAGCCGGATGACGTTGCCGCGGCGGCGGCGCTTCAATTGGCTCTCATAGGAGCGCACGAGGTCTTCGGCCTCTTCCTGAAGCTCGATGTCGCTGTCGCGCAGAACGCGGAATGCGCCCTGGCTTTTCATCTCGAACCCGGAGAACAATTCCGCCAGAAACATGCCGATCATGTTTTCAAGCTGGATGAAGCGGATCTCGCCCTTCTTTTCCGTACCCGTCTCCAGCCGGATGAACCGCTCAAGCTGGCTCGGGATCGGGATCAGCCCGTTCATCGACTTGCCGTCGCCCATGCGCTGCATTTCAACGACGAGCGTCAGCCCCTTGTTCAAGATGAAGGGGAAAGGATGCGCGGGATCGGCCGCAATCGGCGTGAGGATCGGGAAGATGTGGGTGAGGAACAGCTTTTCGAGCCACTCCGTTTCAACCGCCGTCAAATCTTCGGGCTTCACGACACAAAGGCCGGCCTTGGCCATCTCGGCTTTGAGTACGCGCCAGCAGGCCTGCTTGTCGGAGACGAGGGAAGCGGCGAACTTGTTGATGGCCGCCAACTGTTGCATCGGCGTCAGCCCATCCTGAGACAGCGTACTGACACCGGCCTTCACCTGCCCATAGATGCCGGCGGCGCGCACCATGTAGAATTCGTCGAGGTTTGACGCCGAAATCGACAGAAAGCGAAGCCGCTCCAACAGGGGATGATGAGGGTTCTGCGCTTCTTCAAGCACACGCCGATTGAATTGCAGCCACGACAGTTCGCGGTTGTAGAACCGGTCCGGGCCCTGCGGGATTTCCGGCGCTGCCGCCTTGGAACCGGATTTGTCGCGCGTGGTCGCCATTGCTCGCTCCAGTGAAGGGCCGTTTCGGGGAAGTGTGCAGCAATCCGCGCACAATGTATCATACCTGTGACACCGGCCTTTGAATGCGCACCGTCAATCGCCCGGCGATTGTGAGAAACCAAGCGATTCCAACGCCGCTGCGGCGATGGGCCGGGTGACGGAGCGCTTGAGTTGCAGCGCCAGCTTGTCGCTTTCGGCCACCACCGCGCGGGCGGCGCCAAGCGACCGCTCCATGCGGACCACGACGTAGTCGATGACCGCCGGTTCGACGCTCAACTGCCTGTCGGCAAACAGCTTGACGAGGACCGCCCGCAACAGCGCGTCGTCGGGGGGCCGGATGACGGCGAGTGGCAGCGCTTTGAGGCGCGAGTTGAGGTCGGGAAGGGCGATCGCCAGATCGCCCGGCGCCTTGTCGGCCGTGATCAGGATCGACAGTTTTTCTTCCTTCACGAGGTTCAAGAGGTGAAATAGCGCCTGTTCATCGATGCCGGCCCGGACATTGTCGACGACAAGCCGCCTGGCGTCCGCAAGGTCCGGGACCTTCGGCTCTGTAACGCCGTCCGCATCGATGATGATGGCGCCGGTCTTTGCCCGCCAGACATTGGCAAGATGGCTCTTGCCAGATCCGGCCGGGCCGGCGATCACCGCGGCACCCGCCGGCCAATCGGGCCAGCGGTCGATCAGCGCCACGGCCTCGGCATTGGATTCTGAAACCAGAAAGTCCTCAAGCCCCAGCGCCTCGCGATGCGCAAGCTCGAACACCAGTTGTCGCGATAGTCCCACCATCGGCAGGTTCAACCCTCAGCCTTTGGCGGCATCGTGGCCATGATAGACCGACGAGCCCAGGTAACTCTGCAATCCAAACCGCACGAGCACGCCCAACGCCGCCGCGACCGGCACGGCGACCAGAAGTCCGAGAAAGCCGAACAAGTAGCTGAACGTCAGCAGCGCGAAGATCAGCCAGACCGGATGAAGGCCGATTTTCGAGCCGACGATCTGCGGGCTCAAGAACGCGGCGTCGAGTGCCTGACCGGCGAGAAACACGCCGGCAATCAGCGCGATCTGCATCACATCGGGCCAGAACTGGATGGCGGCGAGAGCCGTGGCCGTGACGAGCCCCAGCGCCCATCCGGCAAACGGGATGAAGCTCATGATTCCAGTCATGAAGCCGACCAGAAGTCCATACTTGAGACCAAGGAAGCTCAAGGCCGCGGCGTAGAACAACGCCAGGATCAGGCAGACCGTGCCCTGGCCGCGTATGAAGGCCGCCACGCGCCCGTCGATCTCGGAGGCCAGCGCGCGGATCTGCGGCGCGTTCGTCCTTGGCAGCCAGCTATCGACCTTGGCGACGAGCTTTGGCCAATCGAGCAGGCCGTAGAAGAAGACGAGCGGCGTCACCAGCATCAGCGAGAAGAAATTGAAGGCAGCGGTGCCTTGGCTCCACAGCGATTGGGCAATCGATGTCGCCATGCCGGGCAAGGCATCGGAGATGCCATCGAAGGCTTTGGTCATCGCCGCCTCGACCTCCGGATAACGGGCGCCAAGCCGCTCCTTTGCGGTGGCTTCGACGAGCGCCTTCAACCGCGCGCTCTCGCCTGGCAGGGCCGCAATCAGGCTTTCGGCCTGGCTGACGAGAACCGGCACGACGAACACGAACGCCGCGATCATCAGGCACACGGTCAGAACCAGGATCAGCGTTGCCGACAGCCAGCGGGGGATGCCGGACCGGCCCAGCGCATCGACCAGCGGATTGAGGAAATAGGCGAGGACCAGACCGACAACGAACGGCAGCAGGACCGGTGCCAGTGTGTTCAAGATGAGCGCGAGCACAATCGCCGCGACGATCCAGAACAGAGCGTGCCATTCGATATGCATGAGCCCTCACCCCCTGAAGCGTCGCAAGAAAAGGCGCCTGAAACACAACGGGCTACATATCACCGCCCGCCGGGCGTCGCGATCAGGATTTTGAGCCCGTCGACTCGTAAAGCGTCATGTGGCGCAACCACACGCGCAGGTAGGCGACCAGGGACGCGACCGTCAAACCGGCCGTAATCCAGATCAGCGCCTGGACCGGACCCTTGAGTTTCAAACCGAACGCCTCGTCGGCGAGGACGACGGCCGCGAGCACAATCTGTGAGACGGTGTTGGCCTTGCTGACGGCAATGGGCTTCATCGGCGTCGGATGGCCAAGGAACCAGGACAGCACCACCGCGATCACGATCAAGATATCCCGGGAGACCACGGCGATGACCAGCCAGGACGGCAATTGCCCGGTGACGCCGAGGGCGACGAAAACAGAGACGATCAGCAGCTTATCGGCAATGGGATCGAGATAAGCGCCAAGCTCGGTCTCCCACTTGAAGCGCTTGGCGAGGTAGCCATCGACGGCGTCAGAGATGCCGGCCGCGACAAACGCCAGAAAGGCGGCCTGCAGCTTGCCCGAGACCAGAAACCAGAACACCAGAGGCACGAGAATGACCCGGCCGAGCGTAATGAGGTTAGGAATACTCACGCCGTGGCCGCCTTGCCGTTCCTGCCCATGACTAACGTTGATCCCCGGCCCATTGGGGTTAAGGAGTTTTGACTTAGCCTAACCTTACGGCAAAGCCTTCGTCGAGGCACTTCCGATCGAACCTTAAGGTTGTCCCGAACTGGTTTGATGTGGCCGGAGCATTGTCGAGACGGTCCAGGACCTTGTATGGCGGGTGGAGACCGGGGCGAAACACAGCTCCGACCCCGTCGCCGAATGCCGTTTTCCTAGTTTCGCGACCTCAGAACCCAGCCGGCGCCGCCCGCGTCGGTCAGGCTGAGGCCCCGGGCGCCGATCGCATTGGCAAGGGCCGGGGCGCCGCCGGGATAGCTCAACGCAATATCGGCGTTGCGGGCCGATACCGTCATGACATCGAGGCTGTCGACGCCGGGCGTATCGAGCAACTGGGTCCGGATCTCGTTCCATTGGGCGAGGCTTGTAAATTCGACCGCCATGCCGATGCGGTCTCCCCCGGCAGGTGGCGCCGCGGCGGCCAGCCAAGGGGGCGGAGCTTCGGTGGTGGCGGGCTCGAATGGGGCAGGGGCGGTGAGTGGCGCGGGGGCCTTCACGGCCTTCCAGCGGCCCTCAAGGACGCCCAGCGCGACGACGGCAGCCAGTTCGGACGCATAGGCGACGTCGCCGTCGCTGATGCGGTAGACGCGGGACAGGAGCAGCGGGCCGACCGCGTCCTGACCGGCAAGCGTCACCGTCATCTTCTTGGCTGAGAGATCAGGCTCCACCACCGCCAGCACCACGCGGCCGGATTTGTATTCGCCGGCGACGATGCGCATCCCGTTGTCGTCGCCCGTCAGCAGCATGTTGACGGTGTCGTTGTGAATTTCAGGCTTCAAGGCTTCGAGCTTGACGGGGGTGACCGTATGTTCGAGGTCGAGGCCCTTCCAGCTTTGATGCCACGTCGACGTATCGGGCTTCGCCTCGGCCGGATTGCCGGTGCGCATCACCGTCACGACGGTCACCGGCTCGGCCTGCTGATCGACGAAGGCGATACCCTCGCGCGTAAGCGCGTCGCGCACGGCATCGGCCTGGAACGAGAAATCAAGCGAGGCCAGATACTCGGTGGAAGAATTGCGTTCCGATCTCACCGAGACGCCGGAGATCAGGGCGTCGGCTTTGACCGCATTGAGCCGCGCCAGCTGCTTGTAAGCCGTGACCGGCACGATGCGCTTCAGGAGAGAGCGGAAGGCCGCCTTCTGCCCTTCGGCCAGCGCCTTTTCCTTGGCGGCAACCGCGTTCGAATCGACCGCTGAGACAGGATAGTTGCCAACCGTGAACACGCGATCGGGCGGCGCGGCAGCAGCAGCGCAGGCAGTCGCGAGCGCCAGCACCATGCCTGTGGCACCCACACGGGCAGCGCGTGTCAGCGCCCGCGTCAACTTGAGGCCATTACCGCCCATGCCCACGTCTGCCCCCGCAATCGTCTGAAACCCAAGACTCTGCGGACGATACCCGCAGGTCCGCAACGTTGCCGCAACGCATTGAAGCTGCTACGACCCCCATCTCCGGATGGCAATGGGGCAAAAGTGAGTTTAAGGCTTGCTTTTGAGCCACATGCACCCCTTCACGCCGCGCCTGCAATGAGGACCGATGCCGTCAAAATCTCCCTCGACCAACGGGTCCGTCACTTACCGCGATGCGGGCGTCGATATCGATGCCGGCAACGATCTGGTCCGCATTATCAAGCCGCTGGCCAAATCGACGAGCCGGGCGGGTGCCGACGTCGACCTCGGCGGGTTCGGCGGCCTGTTTGATCTGAAACGCGCGGGCTTCAAAGATCCGATCCTGGTCTCCAGCAACGACGGCGTCGGAACCAAGCTCAAGATCGCCATCGAGACCGGCAAGCACGGCACGATCGGGATCGATCTCGTCGCCATGTGCGTCAACGATCTCGTGGTCGCCGGCGCGGAACCGCTGTTCTTTCTCGATTACTTTGCAACCGGCAAACTCGATGTCGGCGTCGCCAGAGACGTCATCTCCGGCATTGCCGAGGGTTGCCGCCAGGCCAATTGCGCGCTGATCGGTGGCGAGACGGCGGAAATGCCGGGCATGTACGCCAAAGGCGACTATGACCTTGCAGGCTTCGCCGTCGGCGCGGCTGAGCGCGGTGAACTTCTCCCCCGCAGCGACGTGGCCGTTGGCGACGTGCTGATCGGCCTTGGCTCCTCAGGCGTGCATTCCAACGGCTATTCGCTGGTGCGCAAACTCGTCGAGAAAGAGGGCATCGCCTGGGACGGGCATTTCGACGCCGGACAATCGATGGCGGACGTTCTGCTGGTGCCGACGCGGATCTACGTGAAAGGGCTGCTCGCGGCCTTACGCGCAACGGGCGGCGCTGGCCCCAACGGCGCGATCAAGGCACTGTCCCACATCACCGGTGGCGGCCTTTCCGAAAACCTGCCGCGCGTATTGCCCGATCATGTGGCGGCCCGCATAGACCTTTCAAAGATCGCCGTTCCGCCCGTGTTCGGCTGGCTCGCGCGCGCCGGCCGTATCGATGCCACGGAAATGTTGCGCACCTTCAACTGCGGCATCGGCATGATTGTCGTTGCTGAAAAGTCGCGTGCCGGCGATGTCATCGCCGCGCTTGAAGCCGCGGGCGAAACGCCCACCGTCATCGGCGATATCATCGCACCCTGGGGCGAAAAGTCCGACGCCAAGGGCAAGGGCGAGAGCAACGCCGTCAAGTACCATGGCAGGCTGGCGCTATAGTCCGGCCAGCCCTCGGCAAGTCAGCGGTAATAATCGTCATAGTAGTAGTCGCTGTAATACGGACGCTCGCTCCAGCGGCGCACGTAAGGCCGCGGACGCCACGTGCGTTGCGTGACGCGTTTCTTTACGACCGGCTGAGGCTTGGCCGCGACTTTCCTTGCGGCCGGCGCAGGCCTTGCAGCGACCTTAGCCGGTGCCTTGCCGAGCGAATGGACGACGCTCACTTGCGTACCGACGCTAACAAGTGAAGCCAGATGCAGCACATGCTGGTTCAACATCCGGAAGCAGCCCGACGACTCGGCACGGCCGATGGACTTGGGATCGTTGGTGCCGTGAATGCGGTACAGCGTGCTGCCCAGATAGATCGCCTTGGCGCCCAGCGGATTGTTGAGACCGCCCAGCATTTTTTCCGGCAGTTCAGGCTTACGCTTTCGCATTTCGGCCGGCGGATACCAGTCCGGCCAGTCGGCGATGCGCGAGACCTTTTGCGTCCCAGTCCATGAAAAGCCGTCGCGTCCGACGCCAATCGGATAGGCGAGCGCAGACGTCGGGCCGGTGACGTAATAGAGCTTGCGGCGGCTGGTATCGATGACGATCGAGCCCGGCGTATACCCGCCGCTGAAGGCGACGCGCGAAGGTGCCTGAGGCGCAATCACCGGGCGCGGTCCGCCGTCGGCCCCGACGGCGGTGCGCTGCGCGCCGGACGGCTCATCGTCACGATCCTCAGCGTCCTCATACTGATCGTCGCGCGGATCAGGCCTGCGGCGGACGACGCTGCGCTGATCAACTTCTTCGTCATCGTCCGCGTCGTATCTGGGGCGGGGCGACGTCCGCTGGATGCGGCTGCGCCTCTGATATTGCCGCTCAGCGTCCTCGCGTTCGAGGCGTTCGCGCTCGTCACCGTAGCGGCGCGTCTCACCGCCCGGGTCGGCGTCCGCGTCTGGCTCGATGTCGAAGCCGCGATCCTGCCGCGCGTCATAAGGCTCGACCTCGTGGCGCGGCTGATAGCGCCGGTCCGCTTCCCAGCGATCCCAATCGCGATAGCCTTGCGCGCCAGCGCCCGTGCTCACCACCGCCAGCGCCACATAAGCCGCTGAAAGCACCGAAAACTTCATTCTGACCGGCATCTGAAACATCCCAATGCGCGACGGCGGCCAGCCTGGCCCGCCGTCACGTGGCCTGGATGATGCCGCGTGAAGCGGGCGCGGGAATGGCAAAGATGTGACGGCAAACGAGTTAATCTTCGGAAATTGCTTAACGATTTAGGGTTGTCCCCAGCCGGCAGGCTTCATCTCCCGTTGTTGGCGTGCTATGCGGCACACCATGTCCTCAGCACCCTCGAAACCGGCCAGAAAGCGAACCGTGATACTGATCTCGGGCCGCGGCTCGAACATGATGAGCCTGGTCGAGGCGGCTCGTGCGCCGGACTATCCGGCCGAGATGATCGCCGTGATTTCCAACCGGCCGGAGGCGCCCGGCGTCGCCTGGGCCCGCGCCCAGGGCATTGCGGCGACAGTCATCGATCACAAGGCCTACAAGGGACGTGAGGCTTTCGAGGCTGAACTGGACAAGGCGCTAAACGGGCTTAAGCCCGACATTATCGCGCTCGCCGGTTTTATGCGGCTGATGACGGCCCCGTTCGTCCGGCGTTGGCAGGACCGGATGATCAACATCCACCCGTCTCTGCTGCCGTCCTTCAAAGGGTTGCATACGCATGAAGCGGCGCTCGCAGCCGGGGTGAAGATTGCCGGCTGCACCGTTCACTACGTCCGTCCTGAGATGGATGCCGGTCCCATTATCGGTCAGGCCGCCGTGCCGGTGCTCTCGTCCGACACGCCTGAGACGCTGGCCGCCCGGGTCCTTTCGGCCGAACATAAGCTCTACCCGCACGCCTTGCGCCTCGTTGCCACAGGGCGGACAACGGTGGCGGATAAAAAAGTTATTATTTCAGAAAGTGTTATCAATAATTCTTCGCTCGTTTCACCGGCCCTGCCGGACCCCGCTTGACCACGGCAAGTGATCGATATCTGACCTTACTCTGAACCGGTCGGGCCGTCGCATGGACACACGCTTGGAGACCCGTAAGATGCGGCCGCTTTCAAAGGCGAGGGATGGCCGAACGGTTAAACGCTCGGGTACGAAAATTGCGACGTCTGCCTCCGGCCCAGTCCGGCAGACGCCCCCGGCGCACGATGCCGGCTTTAGAATTCGAAGACTGCTCCCTTCGCCTGAACTTGGAGACGTAACAGCATGACCACGACCGCCAGCCAGACGACGGGGAAATCCCAGGGCTTGGGCGAGGAAAACAGCATCTGGTTCAAGTTGACCCCGCTATTGCGAGGCGATCCCGACAACCCGATGCGCATCCTCATGCAGATGGCGGAGCGCTATGGCCCCGTCATTCCGGTCAACCTTGCCAACCAGCGCATCGTGCTCATCTCGGAGCCGGAATATTTCAAGCACGTGCTGGTCACCAAGGCCGACAAGTACGTCAAGTATTTCGATGGGCTGAAACCGATCTTCGGCAAGTCGATGATCACCAACGATGGTGCGCTGTGGCAGAAGATCCGAATGCCGCAGCAGCCGGCGTTCCACCCCGACATGTTCGCCGAGTACATCCCGTACTTCCTCGAAGCGATCCACACCAAGATGGATCTGTGGGCGGACCTCGCCAAATCGGGCGAGAGTTTCGAAATGGTCGAGCAGACCTGGACGCTCGCCGCCGACATGATCTGCAAGGCGCTGTTCGACCGCAAGATGCCGTTCAATCCACATGTCGTCTTCAAGTACGTGAAGACCTATACCGACGTGATGGAGCACAAGGATCTGCGCCTGCGCAAACTGGCGGGTGAAGTCGTCGAGATTTCCGAGGAAGATACCGTCAAAGCGGTCGACGCGTGGTGGTCGGTACCGCCCGCCGTCATCGCCGCCAATCCGCATAAAGACCGCGAGCGCACGCTGTTAAAGCTCATCCAGAACGCGACGCAGGACCCGAACCTGCCTGAGTTCGACGAGCAGCAGGCCATCGACGAGATCAAGCAATACCTGTGGGCCGGCACCGAGACGACGGCGCTGACGCTCGCCTGGGCGCTTTATGAAACGTCGCGCAATCCGGAGATGGCCGAGCGCATCCGCCGCGAGGGCGAACAGGTCTACGGCGACCGCGAACCGGCCGCCGCCGACTATTCGGCCCTCGCCTACACCCGCGCCGTCATCCAGGAGACGATGCGCATTTATCCGCCGGTTTGGGGCTTGATCCGGGTTGCGACCGAGCCCGATGTCATCGGCGGCAAGGAGATCAATCCGGGCGACCGCGTCGTCTTGTTCAGCTACGGCGCGCATCACAATCCGAAGTTCTGGGAAGACCCGGAGACCTTCAAGCCCGAACGCTGGATGGGCGGCGCCGCAAAGAAGCAGGTCAAGTATTCCTACATCCCGTTCGGCGCCGGCAAACGTTCCTGCATCGGCGGGGCGATGAGCCAGGTCGAGAACACGCTGGCGCTTTCGCTGCTGCTGCGCCGGTTCCGCCCCGAGTACGTCGGCGACAACCCGGCCGGCATCAACGCCACCGTGACGCTGACCCCCAAGGGCGGGCTCAAGTTCAAGATCCGGGAGTTGAATTAATTCTCTGCTCCAACTCGGCGGCGACGCGGGCGAGTTCGCGGTCGTCCTCGCTGTAGGGTGAGGCGTAGGCCTCGATCGGCACCCACTGCGCCTTCTGGTCGGGATGCACGCAGGGCTCGTGATCATCGACGAGGAAGGTGCGCGAGACCTCAGCGCCTTCAATGAATTTCAAATCCTTATGATCTCCCGACCATTCGACGACCTCGATGGCCGACATCCAGGCCGGAATCGCGCCTTCGCCGATCAGAATCTCGAAGATCGCGCGCACCCGCTCTTCGGGTACGAACGTGAACATCACAAACCGCTCGAAGCGCGCCCGGCACGTTTCCAGAAATGCAGAAAGTCCCGGACGCGGAAAGCAGCTGATCGCGTTGGAAATCAGCGTCCCCTCCAGATCGAGTGCGAGGACAAAGCCTCCCTTGGCGCCGTTTTCGGGCATCGTCACACCTCGCTTCCAACCCGTGTTACGACAAACGAACCCCCGTTCGCGCCAAAAGGTCGCGAACACACGTTCAATGCGAGCGATTCGCGTTCCGGTTGCGAGTTATCCACAGCGAATTTTGCACTGCAAAGTCAGCTACGCACGGCCATTTGCTCGAAGGAATTTCAACTCTCGCTAAGCCCCCTCGCAGCTGCGAACCTCATCCGAGACTCCGACTAAAGTCGTGTCATATTGTGGTGGCATGTAAGGCTTAGGCATCGGACCCGGTTGCTGAAGCCGCGTATTGAAGTGCTGATTTTGTAAGCGTTTGCGTAGAAAGCCAACTCCAGGAGGCCCCCGTCATGGAGTCCGTGAAGGCCGTTATTTTAGGAAAGCCCGTCTACCTGTTGAACGGGGCACGCAAAGCCCCCCGGAAGGACAAGCTTGACGTCGACTCGCCTGAAAAGCTGCTGGAAGCGGCACGCCGCAATCCCGATGCCGTCGCCTTCGGTTTTGTCCAGGGCAGTTGGGTCGCCGCGGCTTAGTCCTGAAACCACACCCGCCGGGCTTCCCTCGCCCGGCCGGGCGCTCCCCCCCCCCTCGTTTCAGTCGCGTGGGCATTTTAAAAGACCGAATTAAAAAACCGAACCATGGCGTGGCAGAACCCGGCCACGCCATTTTTGCTGGTTCGATCTCCCATGCCCAGCCGCCTTTCTTTTCCGGGACGCGCTAGCGCCGGGATACTTCCCGCCCGCAATTCATCCCGAAATGGCAGGGAACCGCCTTCGACGGCCTTTCCTCTTCGTCGCGGCTCCCTACTATAGCGGCCGCGGTAGGGACATCAGGCGCGCAGGAGACCCCTCAAGAATGCAGGCCGACTTCGAAGCCGGGATCGACGTTCCCGCGCGCAAGCCGCTTTACGCCCACCTCTACGTCCAGGTGCTCATCGCCATCACCATCGGCATCCTTCTCGGCCATTTCTGGCCCGAGACGGGTGCCGCCATGAAGCCCTTGGGCGACGGCTTCATCAAACTCATCAAGATGATTATCGCACCTGTGATTTTCGTCACCGTCGTGCACGGCATCGCATCCATGGAGGACCTGAAGAAAGTCGGGCGGGTCGGCGTCAAGGCGCTCATCTATTTCGAGGTGATGACGACCATTGCCCTTATCATCGGCCTCATCGTCGCCAACGTGCTGCAGCCTGGTGCCGGCATGAATATCGATGCCGCCGCCATAGATTCCAAAGGCATCGAAGGTTACGTCACCAAGTCCAAGGACCAGTCGACCATCGGCTTCATGCTCGACATCATCCCCTCGACCTTCCTTGGCGCGTTCGCAGAAGGCAACATTCTGCAGGTTCTGCTGCTGGCAGTCCTGTTCGCCTTTGGCCTGCAAGCGCTCGGCGATCGCGGCCGGCCGCTGATCGATCTCATAGACCAGATTGCTCAGGTTCTGTTCAAGATCGTCGGCTACATCATGAAGCTCGCGCCCATCGGCGCCTTCGGTGCCATGGCCTTCACCATCGGCAAGTATGGCCTTGCCTCGCTCGGCAGTCTTGCGGCGCTGATGGGCGCCTTCTACGCGACCTGCCTGCTGTTCGTCCTTGTCGTGCTCGGCCTCGTCGCGCGCATCTATGGCTTCTCGATCCTCGATTTCATCGCCTACATCAAGGATGAAATCTTCATCGTCATCGGCACGTCGTCGTCAGAGAGCGTGCTGCCGCGCATGATCGGCAAGATGGAGCGGGCCGGCTGCGAGGAAAGCGTCGTCGGGCTCGTCATACCGACAGGATACTCGTTCAACCTCGACGGCACCTGTATTTATCTCACTATGGCGGCGCTGTTCCTGGCGCAGGCCACCAACACGGATTTGTCGCTGATGCAGCAACTCGGGTTGCTGGGCGTGTTGCTCCTGACTTCAAAGGGCGCCGCCGGCGTCACGGGCTCCGGCTTCATCACGCTCGCCGCAACGCTGGCGACAACCGGAACGGTTCCGGTCGCGGCCATCGCCCTCATTCTCGGCGTCGACCGCTTCATGTCGGAGGCGCGTGCGGTGACGAACTTGATCGGCAACGGGGTCGCCACCATCGTCATTGCCAAGTCGGAAGGCGCGCTCAACGACTCCGCCTTCGCCCGGGCACTCAGACGCGAAGCGATGTGACCGGCCGGTGGCCAAACGGAAACGAAAAAGGGGCGCGGAAAGCGCCCCTTCGACATACAGTTTCGCAACGGCCTGAGCGCCGGCTCAGCCGACGATCTCTTCAAGGCGGAAGTTGAGTGCGATTTCACGCTCGGCGGACGCCGGGCTGTCGGAGCCGTGAGTCGAGTTTGCGCCCTTGGATTCAGCGAACAATTTGCGCACCGTGCCTTCCGCCGCTTCCTTGGGATCGGTGGCGCCCATGACCTCGCGGTACTTGGCGATCGCATTCTCGCCTTCCAGCACCTGAAGCACGATTGGGCCCGAGGTCATGAAATCCACGAGCTCGCCGTAAAAAGGCCGTGCCTTGTGCTCTTCATAGAACTTCTCAGCCTGGGCGCGGGTCCACCGCACGCGCTTCTGGGCGACGATCTTCAAGCCGGCGCCTTCGATGACGGCGTTGATCTTGCCGGTGAGGTTGCGGCGCGTTGCGTCCGGCTTGATGATGGAAAAGGTACGCTCGATGGCCATCGGAAGGTCTCTCTTTCAGATTTCAGGTTGCGTTGGCGGGCTTATAGCGGCGCGGGCTGAGCCCAGCAAGGCGACGCAGGGTGCCAGCGGGCGCGTCCTGCCGGCGGCCGTTCAGAGGGCTTGAAATGGTGATACAATTTACGCTTTCTGCCGCGAATTCTGTGTGCATTGACGCCGTTCCCGGGCTATGGACAGTGGCAAATTGCGCGGGGGCGCACGGCAGCCCGGGGCAACTCATGCAGTACAACGTGTGCTAACCAACAGGCCATGAACGCTCAGACCCACGACATCCAGTGGTACATCGCCCGTGAAGGCAAGCAGCACGGGCCTCTGTCGGATATCGAGATGCGCACATTCGTGGCGCATAGCTATCTGCGTCCGACGGACTTGATCTGGCGTCCCGGCATGGCCGATTGGCAGCCGGCAACGATGGTTTTCCCGGCCGTGTTTGCTCCGCCAGCACCGGTCCCGGCACCGCAGCTGCAGGCACCTCAGCCGCAACTTCAAGCGCAGCCATCACACGTCGAACCTGCGCACGAAACGGATTTCGATTCCGAAGAATTCGATGAGCCGCGCCGTGGCGGCGTGCTGAGGCGGCTGGCCATTGCCGCCGCCATCATCACCGTCGTCGGCGGCAGCGCCTTCGGCATCGCCACATATCGCGAAGAGATCGCCCGTCTTCTACCCGGCAACAAGGCTGATGCTCCGCCGACGGTCGCGGCCAAGACCGAGGCACCACCAGCCGATGCCGCTGCACCTGCAGAGACGGCACCTGCCGCCGCCGAGCCCGCGCCCGCACAGCCCGATCCGGCGGAGGTTGCCGCACAGACCGCTGCCGTGACGCCGCCGCCGGAAGCGCCGGCCGCGCCGCCCTCCATCGACGGCTCGAAAATCGACGAACGGCTGCAGAAGATCCCCGTGTGGGCTCTGATCAAGAAGGAATATCCCGACTGGTACGTCGGTCACATCGCGGCGGCCGAAAAATTGTCGGCCGACAAGAAGCCCGATGCCGACATCGCTGCCCATCTCGCACAAGGGCTCGTGGCGTTACGACGGCAGAATGCCGAAAAGGCTCTCGCCGCACCGGCCGACAAGCTGAGGCTGATGGCGACGTCGTTCCTTGAAAACTTGAAGGCGCTGCGCGCGCAGAGCGTGAGCGCCTGCTACGGCTTCATCTCCAAGGGCGAGACGAGCCCCGCGGTCGTGCAGATGTTGCAGGCGCCGGAACAGGCAACGACGTTCAATGCCCAGATCAACGCCATCTTCGACGCCGCGGCGGACGGCGCCAAGGCGCCGGTGAAACACGAGGAAGCGATCAAGGGCGACTACGATCTCCTGATCAAGGAGCTGAACAAGCTCGGCTGGAAGCAGGAAGACCTGCAGGTCTTCTCCGATCCGCGCCAGCTTTCCAAGCGCGATCCCGAGCAGGTCTGCAAGATGGTGCAGGAGTGGTTCATGGCCCACCTCGCCGTTCCCGACAAGGCCGCGCAGGACCGCCTGATCCACGAGACCTTGAAGCCCGTCGTCTCCGGCTGACGCGCCATGCTCTACACGGCGATCAAAGTCATCATCACCGCCTTCGTCGTGGTCGCCATTTCCGAAATAGGCAAGCGATCGAGCGCCTTTGGCGCCGTCATCGCCTCACTGCCGCTCACCTCGCTGCTGGCGTTCGTGTGGATGTATTCCGAAACCGGCGACACCGATAAGATCGCGGCTCTTTCGCAATCGATCTTCTGGTACGTGCTGCCTTCGCTGGTGCTGTTCATCGCCCTGCCGCTGCTGCTGCGCGGCGGATTTTCGTTCTGGCTGTCACTTGCCGTTTCCTGTGGGCTTACATTCCTCGCCTATCTCGCGATGACCGCGATCCTCGCCCGGCTCGGCATCTCTCTGTAGCCCGCGAGGGGTGACAGCGCGCCGCGAAAGAGCTATCGCGTTGCGCCATGCTGCACATCAACGATCTGACCTACAGGATCGAGGGCAAGCTCATCCTCGATGCCGCCACCGCTGCGATCCCCGAAGGCCATAAGGTCGGCCTCGTCGGCCGCAACGGCGCGGGCAAGACCACGCTATTGAAGCTCCTGAAGGGTGAGCTCCACGCCGACGACGGCGGCATCACGACGCCCAAGACCGCGCGCATCGGCCATGTCGCGCAGGAAGCGCCGGGCGGCGAGGAAAGCCTGATCGATTGGGTGCTGTCAGCCGATCAGGAACGGGCTCAGCTGATGGCCGAGTCCGAACACGCGACCGACCCGCACCGCATCGGCGAAATCCATCTGCGGCTGACGGACATCGATGCGCACTCCGCCCCGGCGCGGGCCGCTCAAATCCTGTCCGGTCTCGGCTTCGACGAGGACGCTCAGCGCCGCCCGTGCCGCGAATTCTCCGGCGGCTGGCGCATGCGCGTGGCGCTCGGCGCAATTCTTTTCCTGGAACCTGAAATCCTGCTTCTCGATGAGCCGACCAACTACCTCGACCTCGAAGGCACGATGTGGCTCGAGAGTCATTTGAAGTCCTACCCGCATACCGTTCTGATCGTCAGCCACGACCGTGATCTGTTGAACCGCGCGGTTAACTCGATCCTGCATTTGGACCGCGGGAAGCTCACGCTCTATTCGGGCGGCTACGACGATTTCGAGGAAGCGCGGCGCGAAAAGCAGCGGCTCGAACTGAAACTCATGAAGAAGCAGGACGAGCAGAGGAAGCACCTGCAGGCGTTCATCGATCGCTTCAAGGCCAAGGCCTCCAAGGCCAAGCAGGCGCAGAGCCGCGTCAAGGCCCTGGCCAAGATGCAGCCGATCGCGGCGCAGGTGGACGACCGCGTCACGCCCTTTTACCTGCCCCAACCGGTGAAGACGATCGCCAGCCCGCTGCTGCGGCTCGAAGGCGCGTCCGCTGGATATGAGCCGGACAAACCGATCCTCAAAGGGCTCGATCTCAGGATCGACAACGACGACCGCATCGCGCTCCTCGGCCAGAACGGCAACGGCAAATCAACCTTTGCCAAGCTGATCGCCGGCCGCCTCGCGCCGCTCTCCGGCAGCGTGTTCGGCGCACAGAAGGTGACGGCCGGCTATTTTGCCCAGCACCAGCTCGACGATTTGAATCCGCTTTCCACGCCTTACGATTACATGCTGAAGCACATGCCCGAAGCGACGGAAGCGCAGCGGCGCACCAAGCTCGGCACGTTCGGCTTTTCGGCGGCCAAGGCCGATACCAAGTGCCAAAATCTATCGGGCGGCGAGAAGGCGCGGCTGCTATTGGCCCTCACCGCATTTTACGGACCCAACATCCTGATCCTCGACGAGCCGACGAACCACTTGGATGTCGATAGCCGCGAAGCGCTGATCCACGCGCTCATGGAATTCGACGGCGCCGTCATCCTGATCAGCCATGACCGTCACTTGGTTGAAGCCACCGCCGACCGCCTGTGGATCGTACGCGGCGGCACGGTGAAGTCCTACGACGGCGACATGGACAGTTACCGCGCCGAATTGTTGGCCGAGCGCGGCGCAAAGGCGAAAGAAAAGGCGCGCGAACGCGATGCGCCGGGCGCGAATGAAACGCGGGCCGACCAGCGCCGCGCCGCCGCCGGCCGTCGCGCGGAACTTGCTCCGCTCAGAAAAGCCATGCAGGCCGCGGAAAAGTCGGTCGAGAAATTGAACGGCGAAATCGCCAAGCTCGATCAGCTTCTCGCCGATCCCGAACTCTACGTGAAGGATGCCGCGAAGGCGCAGCGCGCGGCGCAGGAGCGCGGCCAACTGGCGAAACGACTTGCCGAAGCGGAAGACATCTGGCTCGCCGCGACAGAAGAGTACGAGACGATTTCCTCATCCTGAGCCTCGCCGCAAAAAATGCGGCAGCGGATTTTATCCACAAACTTATCCACAAAATTCGACGAAAAACATCATTTGCATTTCGCCACGGATGCCTTGCCGAATTGATTCGCTATGATGCGCGCGGCGGGGGCTGACAGAGCCGCGGACTTTGCGGGGTTACCGTGCCGGTTGGTGAGGGCTAGCCGGAATTGCGCTGTCAGCTCCTAGTCCTTTTGCCCCTCTTCAAAGAGGTTTCGAGCGGTGAGGGCCTGCTCGGCATTCGTTAGAGGGACGGCGCGTGTCTGTATCCGGCATTCCTCCCGAGAGGTGCGGACACGTGCCGAATTCGTCCCGCGCGGCGCGGGATTTTTGTGCCCCACATGCGCGCTCCTTGAGAGCGCTTAATGACGCAGCGGTTCGCGCCGCTGGGTTGGTTTGAGGGTTACGGCACAGTTGCTTGAGGAGGCCGGGGTAGATGAAGCCGAGAATGCACGGGGCGGAAGCACAGACGTTGCGGCTCGCCGATACGCGGACGATTACACATTACTTCGCCTATCTCGGACTTGTGACGCTTGCCGCCATGATCGCCATGGCCGCGCTCTTCGCGTCTGGCCGTAGCGTCGTCGGCTATCTCGACGGCATGCGCCGGCCGGCCGAAATGCAGGCGAACCCGATCCGCCAGAACGCCAACTTCGCGCTCCTGCCGAACGGCGTACCAAACGAGATCAAGAATTCCGAGCTGACGAACCAGTTCTGAATTCATCACTGATCTGACGCCGTCATGTGAAGGACGGCTCCGTCTGATCTCCCCTCCCCAGCGGAAAGGGGGAAGAGTGGGTGCGGCTGGCTGCGATGACCTTATCCGCCACGGCCCCCCTCCCCTGAGGGGAGGGGAAAAGTGGGCGGTCACGCCGGCATGTTCGTCATGGCCGGACTTGATCCGGGCATCGAGAATGGCCGCCGCGCACATGTCCGAATTCTGCATGGCCGTGTCGAACACGGCCATGACGGCTCTTTCTAAGCTGACGATTATTACCCGGCGATCTTGGAGAAGTCGGCGACCGTCAAGGTCGCGGCGCGGATCTCGGACAGCAGCTTCAACCGGTTCTCGCGGATCTTCGGATCCTCGGCGTTGACCAGCGTCTTGTCGAAGAAGGCATCGACGGGCGCGCGCAATTCGGCCAGCGCCCGCATGGCGCCGGCGAAATTCTCGACGTTGATGGCCGCAACCGTATCCTGCTTCACTTCCTCGATCTTGGCGGCGAGTGCCGTCTCTTCCTTGTCCTTCAACAGACCGACCTCGTAGGTGCCGGCGTAGGATTTTTTGTCCTTCTTCTCTTCGATCGAGAGAATGTTGGCGGCGCGTTTCACACCCGCGAGCAGCGTGGCGCCGTCGTCGGTTTTGAGGAACGCATCGAGCGCCTCGACGCGCTTGACGATCAAGGCGAGATCATCCTGGCCGCCCAGTGAGAACACCGCGTCGATCAGATCGTGACGCTTGCCCTGGTCTTTGAGGAAGACTTTGAGCCGGTCGGCGAAGAAGGAGAGGAGGTCGAGACTGGCGGCATCGACCAATCCCCAAGGGCTTTCGACTAGCGCACGCCCAATTGCCGTCGGCTTAACTTTGAGGTCGTGACGCTCAGCTAGCCTCCGGCTTTCGTCCATTTCAGAGAACAATCTTGCTTTGGCGATACCTTCAAAACTTGCCTCCAGGCGCTGCACAAGCGGCAGCCTCAGATCATTCTCGATCACGATCCGGATCACGCCCAGCGCGGCGCGGCGGAGCTGATAGGGATCGCCCGAACCCGTCGGCTTTTCGTTGATGGCCCAGAACCCGACCAGCGTGTCGAGCTTATCCGCCAGCGCCACCGCAATGGCGACGCTGTCGCCATTCTCTTCATGCGGCACCGTATCGGCCGGGCCCTTGGGCTTGTAGTGCAGCTCGATGGCGCGGGCGATGTCGGCCTTGGCGCCGGCATGTTCGGCGTAGTAGCGGCCCATCAGGCCCTGCAGCTCGGGGAACTCGCCGACCATGCCGGAGACGAGATCGGCCTTGCTCAACTGCGCGGCGCGGCGCGCATCTTCCGGATTGGCATCGACCGCGCCGGCGATCTGGAAAGCCAGTTCGGAAATGCGCTCGACGCGATCTTTCTGGCTGCCGAGCTTTTCATGGAACGTAATGCCGGAGAGCTGGCTCGCCATCTCATCCAGCGGCTTTTTCAAATCCTGATCCCAGAAGAATTTGGCGTCGCTCAAACGAGCGCGGATCACCTTTTCATTGCCACCGATGATTTGAACGCCGCCGTCCTTGGCGACGAGGTTCGACACCAGCAGGAAGCGGTTGGCGAGCTTTTTCGATTTGGGATCGCGCAGAGAAAAGCACTTCTGATGGGTCTTCATCGACGTCGTCAGCACTTCGCCCGGCACCGACAGAAAGTCCTTGTCGAACGTGCCCATGAGGACGACCGGCCATTCGGTAAGGCCCGCGTTTTCGTTGAGCAGCGCTTCGTCCTCGACCAGTTCGAGCTTGACACCCTTGGCCAGCGCGCGAGCTTCATCCGCGATCCGCGCGGCGCGCTTAGCGGGATCGAGTATGACGTGATGCTTTTCAAGCTTCGCCTCGTAGTCGGCGAAATCCTTGACCTTGAATGTCTCGGGTCCGAGGAAGCGATGGCCGCGCGTTTCCGCCCCCGATGCGATGCCCGCGACTTCGAACGGGACGACCTTGCCGCCGAGCAGGCAGATGATCGACTGCAGCGGCCGGACCCACTGAAACGTACCCGCCCCCCAGCGCATCGACTTGGGCCAGGGGAATTTGTTCATCGCCTCGACGACCGTCTCGGCGACGATGTCGCCGGCGTCGCGGCCGGGCTTTTCGATTTTGGCGACGTAGAAATCGCCCTTCTTCTCATCCTTGACGATCTGAGCGTCGGCAGTGGACGAAAGACCCGCGGATTTGAGAAACCCCTGCAACGCCTGCTCTGGCGCGCCGACGCGCGGGCCCTTCTTCTCTTCCGAAATGGCCGGCGATTTGGCCGGCACTTTTTCAACAACGAGTGTCAAGCGGCGTGGAGTTGCGAATGCTGTCGCGGCGCCCGTCTCAAGCCCACGCGCCTTCAAGCCTTCGACAACGAGACGCTTCAAATCGTCCGCCGCCTTCGCCTGCATGCGCGCCGGGATTTCTTCGGAAAGCAGTTCGAGCAGAAGTTCAGACATTCAAGACCAATCTACTGAAAGTGCGTTGCCTCACTCTACCCATTGAAGTGCGGAAATGGGGAGAGGGGATTACATCGCCGGTGCCGGCGCCGGTGCAGGCGCGACCGATTCAACTGGCGCCGTGGCGGCATTGCCGGTGATCTGCGCACCGATGTCGGTCAGCGCACCTGTGGCTGTGAGGTAGCCAAGACCGATCAGAACCATGGCTGCGAACATGCGGAAGATGCCCGGCTGTTTCGCCAGCATGAAGTATCCGATTGCCAGCAACGGAACGGCGGTGACAAGCAGACCGACGATGAGATCCATATTCATGCGCGTCCTCCCTCTGTTTTGAGCCACGCGCCGCAGCACCGCTTTGCCAGCTCGCGCACGCGCAGGATGTAGCTTTGCCGCTCGGTGACGGAGATGACGCCACGGGCATCGAGCAGGTTGAAGACGTGGGACGCCTTGATGCACTGGTCATAGGCCGGCAGCGCCATCAGATGCGCGTCGCCCTCCTCGCCCTTGTCGAGCAGGGACGCGCATTCGGCTTCCGCATCCTTGAAGTGTTGGAGCAGAATCTCTGTGTTGGCGTGCTCGAAGTTGTGACGCGAATATTCGCGCTCGGCCTGCAGAAATACGTCGCCGTAGGTGATGCGGCGCTCGTCGTCGCGGCCGTTGAAGTTCAAATCGAAGACCCGGTCGACGCCCTGGACGTACATGGCAAGACGCTCAAGCCCGTACGTGATCTCACCCGAGACCGGTGAGCAGTCGTAGCCGCCGACCTGCTGGAAATAGGTGAACTGCGACACTTCCATGCCGTTGCACCACACTTCCCAGCCGAGCCCCCAGGCGCCCAGCGTCGGGCTTTCCCAATCGTCCTCGACGAAGCGGATGTCGTTCAAGCTCGTGTCGACGCCGATGGCCTCGAGGCTCGCCAGGTAAAGCTCCTGGATGTTCCGAGGCGACGGCTTCATGATCACCTGGAACTGATAGTAGTGCTGTAGCCGGTTGGGGTTCTCGCCGTAGCGCCCATCCTTGGGACGGCGCGATGGCTGCACATAAGCGGCCGCCCAGGGTTTCGGCCCCAGCGAACGCAGAGTCGTTGCCGGATGAAACGTGCCGGCGCCGACCTCCATGTCATAGGGCTGGAGGATGACGCATCCTTGCGCGCCCCAGAACTGCTGCAGCGTCAGGATCAGATCCTGAAAGGCATGCTTGGGGCGCAGCGCGTTTGGCTGAAGTGACTTGCTCGGCATCGGTCCGTTCTGAGGCAAAAGTCTTGGAATTCGCGCGCACTATACGCGTTCGACACCCCATGTCACGAACCGATATGTCACGAACCGATTTGATGCCTGATCCGGACCGTTCAGCGCTTGCTTTTCGGACGATACACGCCGGTTACGTCGTCGAATTCCAGTTCGCCCAAGTCACGCGTGACGGTGCCACCCTTGGCGGCCGCGCGGGCGGCACGCGCACGCTCCTGATCCTCGCGCGAGGGCGTGCCCGCCTGCTCGATCAGCTTGGTAAAGAGCTTGTATCCAGCATAGCAACCGGCGCCGACAACGGCTAACAGAACAATAGGCGGCATGTGGTCTTGCCCTCCATTCAGGGCCTAAAGCCCAAAGCGCGACCAGAGCGCCCGGGCTTCGACAGCGGACACCAGATCATCGGCAAAAGCAAGGCTCGATAGATCGTCCTTTGCGGTCGCAAAACGCCTCATCCGGCCGAGCAATCCTGGTTTTTCCGGTTCGACAACCTTGAGCTTCACCTTTGGCCCGTGCAACGCCCGCATTTTCGAGCGCACGTCGGAAATGCCGTCGATGAGGCCCAGCTCCGCGGCCTTCGGGCCCGACCAGAACGCGCCGGAAAAAAGTTCCTGATCCGGACCCTTGAGCTTGCCCGCGCGGCGCTCCTTCACAAGCCCGATGAACACATCATGGATGTCGCGCTGGATCGCCTTGATGCGGACCACGTCATCGGGGTTCTCGGGCAGGAAGGGATCGAGCGTGCTCTTGTTCTCGCCCGCCGTGTAGACGCGGCGCTCGACGCCGATCTTCTTGATCGCCTCGACGAAGCCGAAGCTTTGCGAGATGACGCCGATGGATCCGATGATCGACGAGGTGTCGGCGTAGATTTCATCACCGGCGATGGCGAGGTAGTAGCCGCCCGAGGCCGCCACGTCCTCGCAGAAGACGTAGACCTTTTTTTCGTGCTCATCGGCAAGCTGACGAATGCGCTTGAAGATCAGACTCGACTGCACCGGCGAGCCGCCTGGTGAATTGATGAGCACGGCAACGCTTGGGACTTTCGACAGCTGAAAAGCCTTCTCGAGCGCACCGGCGACCGCGCCGAGCGAAAGGCCGGGACGCAGCGGCGTCGCCATGCCGATCGGCCCGTTCATCCGCAAAACCGGCACGATCATTCCGCGCGAAAAAGGCCACATCGGCATTACTCTCCAGGGTTCCGGCTGCAAATCATATGGGGTGGCACACGTTTAAGCGAAACACCGGCGGCTGTCATGCCGCTCACCGCAGTTCAGCGGACCGGCTGGATCAGATCATCAGACAATCAACGATCCGCCGTGCCGCAGGATGGCCTCGGCCTCGGGCGTAAAGGCGTGGCCGTCTTGATGCAGGACGAACGGCGGCGAAAGTGATGGCGGCGCCCGGCTGCCCTTGATGCCCTCCACCAGCACGCGAACGGCAGGCTGCGACAGCCGCGGATAGATGGGCCGGACGTGGATATCGCCGAAGCGGCCTTCGAACGCGGCGAGTATCTGCGGCAGGGCCTCGGCCTTATGCACCATCGTCGCCCGGCCGCCCGGCACCGCGAACCGTGCCATGGCCTTCACCCATAGTTCGAGCGCATCGCGCGGCATCTGATGAGCGCCCGCCTTCAACGCATCGGGTGCGGCCGTGCCGCCGCCCGCGTCGTGATAGGGCGGGTTGGCGAGGACGTGTGAAAAGTCGTCCGGGATCAAGGCGGGCGACGTGAGCTCCTTTTGAGGCAACGTGACATCGGCTTCGACCGCCAGCACCCGGTCTTCAAGCGAGTTGATCGCAATGTTGCGGCGGGCGAGGTGGACGAGTTCGGCTTCCCGCTCGACCAGCACAACGTCGACCTCGGCCAAGCGCACGGCCGCGCATAGACCCACCGTACCGACGCCCGCGCCCAGATCGAGAAGGCGCTGGCGGCCCTCGCCCCGCGCTGTCGCGGCCAAGAGAACCGCGTCGATCCCCGCCCGGTAGCCGTTTTTGGGTTGCAGCAGCGTCAGCATGTCGCCCAGAAACATGTCTTCGGTCAGAAAATCGTGCTCGGTCTCAGTCCGCATTGTCATCCTTCACCCATTCGGAAAGGCCGGCCTCGGCCATCAGCCGGGTCACCGCCCACCAATCGGCCTCTGCGACCATCAGGCGCCGGGGAAATGCCCCGATCGAGCCTTCCACCAGACTGATATGGCCGTCAAAAACCACTGAAGCGATGCCCTCGGCCTTCAACAGCGCCTCGACAAAGCTCAACAGTACCGGATCGTTTGTGGCGAGCAATTCCCGCATCGTTGATCTTGCGCTATGGACGGATTGCCGTTTCTGCGGCAATGACGGGTTTCGATTTGACAGTGAATGCTAGCACAACCGCCATTGATATCAGGGGCTGAACTTGGGCCGCGTAATACCGCTTGATGAAGCACGGGACGCCTCGCAGGGGTTGAAACCGCTTCTTGCGCTCGTCTCCGAGGATATGGAGGCGATTAACCGCATCATCCTCGACAAGGCCGTGTCCGACGTCGAGATGATCCCGGAGCTTGCCCACCACCTGATCGACAGCGGCGGCAAGCGGCTGCGCCCCATGCTGGCGCTCGCCTCCGCCAAGCTGTGCGGCTACACCGGCAACGGCCATATCCGCACCGCCTCGGCCGTCGAATTCATGCATACGGCGACGCTGCTGCATGACGACGTCGTCGATGAATCGGGCACCCGGCGGGGCAAGAAGACCGCGCGCATGATCTGGGGCAACCAGGCCAGCGTTCTGGTCGGCGACTTTCTGCTCGGCCAGGCCTTCAAGATGTTCGTCGACGTCGGCTCGATGACGGTGTTGCGCATCATGTCGAACGCCGCCGCGACCATCGCCGAAGGCGAAGTGATGCAGCTTGCCGCCGCCAAGAACACGTCGACGACAGAGGACGATTACCTCGCCATCATCAACGCCAAGACGGCGGCGCTGTTCTCGGCAGCGTCCGAGGCCGGCGCGGCGCTGTGCTCCCGTCCCCAGGAAGAGCAGGCGGCGCTGCGCTCCTACGGCAAGAACCTTGGCCTTGCCTTCCAGCTTGTCGACGATGCGCTCGACTATTCGGGCGACAGCGCCAACCTCGGCAAGTCGGTGGGCGACGATTTCCGCGAGGGTAAGATCACGCTGCCGCTGATCCTCTCGTTCCGCCGCGGCACCAGCGAGGAACGGCAATTCTGGAACCGCACGGTTGCCGAAGGTGACATCAAGGACGGCGACCTCGAACACGCCATTTCGCTCATGAAGAAGCACAAGGCGATCGATGCGACGTTCGAGCGGGCCCGCTCCTACGGCGCGATTGCCCGCGACGCGCTGGCGATTTTCCCGGCGTCGAAGGAAAAGGATGCGCTGGAACAGGTCATCGCGTTCTGCATCGGCCGGTCGCACTGAACTCAGGCGTCGCACTTATCAGTTCAATGTCGTGATTTGCACCCACCACCCGGAATGCCTGAGCGCGATCTGGCGTGCGGCCGATTCCGCATCTTTCTCTGATTGAAAGAGAGCAAAGCACGTCGGTCCGCCGCCCGACATTCGGGCGAGGTCGCATCCGGGAGACGCTGCGAGCGCCGCCAGCACGCCGCCGATCAGCGGCACGACGCGGCCCGCGGCCTCTTGCAGATCGTTGCGGCTCTCGCGAACAAATGAACGCAGAGTGGCTTCATCCCACCGTGCCCGATCTGTTGCGGCCGCTGGACGTTCCGATCCCACGGGCGCGGCGGCCAATGCGCGAAAGACCTGCGCCGTCTTGTCCGCAGGCACGGGCGCCAGCGGGTTGACGATGAGCGCTGGAAGATTGATTGCCTCAGCCGCTTCGAGCGGCAGAACGCGCTCGCCAAGCCCACGCATCCACGACAGTCTGGACGCGAGGCAGACCGGCACGTCGGCGCCGAGCGACACGGCAATTGCATTCCAATCGACGGCATCAACGAGCGCCGGATTGACCCGGCGCACGGCACGCAGTACCGCAGCAGCGTCGGCCGATCCGCCGCCGATACCCGCCGCAATCGGCAACTGTTTTTCGAGCGTGACGTGCCCGAGCTGCAGCCGGGGCTCCGCAGCAGCCAGTTTGGCGAGCGTCACGTCGATCAGATTGGCGCCGGCGATCGTCATTCCGAACGGTCCGGTCACGCTCGTGCCAACCGGTTTCGACGTATCGAGGGTCACGTGATCGCCCACGCTGGCGAACGCCACGAGGCTATTGAGCTCATGGTAGCCATCGGCACGCCTTCCCAGCACTTCGAGTGTCAGGTTCACTTTTGCCGGAGCGAATTCCCGAACGATCGTCATGCCGCGCCCCGCGCAGCAAAACGGGCGCCCAGGGCGCCCGTCTCGTGACCGCTTGACGTGGGTCGCACCAGATTACTCCACCGCCGGACGTTGCGGGCCAGCCTTGTTCTCGCTGCGGCGGCGCTGCGGATCGGCGCGTTCGGCCTGCCGGTTCTTCGGCACGGCCTTGGCTTCGGCCTTGGGCGGCAAACCGCGTTCAAGCTTGGCCTTGATCTTGTCGACGTCTTCCGGCTCGGGATTGAGAGACAGAGCCTGACCCCATTGGAACTTGGCTTCACGCTCACGGCCGACCTGCCAGAAGGCGTCGCCCAGATGATCGTTGAGCGTCGGGTCTTCTGGACGGATTTCGACCGCGCGCTCCAGATAGCGCACCGCTTCCTTGAAGTTGCCCTGCTTGTAATGGGCCCAGCCAAGGCTATCGACGATGTAGCCGTCATCAGGTTTCAGCTGCACAGCCTTCTCGATAAGCTTGGTGCCTTCCTTCATATTGCGGCCCTGGTCGATCCAGGAATAGCCCAGATAGTTGAGCACAAGGGGCTGATCGGGCGCGAGCTGCATCGCCTTTTTCAAGTCCGTTTCAGCTGCGGGCCAGTTCTTCATGCGCTCGTACGCCGTGCCGCGAGCGTAGAAGTAGCCCCAATGGCGCGAGTCCGGCTTGCCCAGCATCTGGATCGCCTTGGTCAAGTGCGTCACCGCCTCGGCATACTGCTTGCGGCCGCGCAGAATGTTGCCAAGCGCTTCCAGCGGACGAACGTCCTTGGGGTCTTTCTTGGCAAGCTGCTCCAGCAACGCCTTGGCTTCATCGACGCGATCGAGCGAATTCAAGTTGAACGCGGTGCGGATATCGATCGCGCTTTGCAGGGGCGAACCCTTCGGGATCCTCTCGTACGTGGCGATAGCATCCTCGAACCGGCGCGCGGTCTCCTGAGCGGAAGCCAGAGCCGCAAGCGCGAAGGCGTGATCCGGCTTGGCGTTGAGCGCCAGCTGCAGATAGATCGTACCAAGGCTGACGCCGCCTTCGCCGGTCAAGGCCTCGCCGAGACCATAGAATACCTCGGCCAGACCTTCATCCGGAGTAGAGATGAGGAACGGGATTTTCTTGGGATCGGCCCCCTTGGCGTCGAGCCGGGCTTTCAAATCCTTGGCCAGAGGATGCGGTTCGCCCTGCGATTTGTCGAACTGCGATTGCAGAACCTGACGCGCGAGTTTCACATCACCGTAGTGAGCCGCATGCTGGGCATAAGCGAGCGAGGTTCTGAGCGTGCGGCTATCCTGGCGGAACATTTTTTCATAGGCCGTTCGCGCATCCGACTTGTGACCGCCAATCATGTCGGCCATCAGCGCCCGGTGATAGCGCAGGTAGAACTGTGCCCATTCCGGCTGCTTTGGCAGATCGACCGCTTTCAGCGCGCCGTTTTCATCGCCTGAGGCAAGCTTGGTCCAGCCCAGCGCGATGGCACTCGTCAATTCGCCGATCGGATTTTCGGACGCGGCCTTGAAGTGCTCCTCTGCCTTCTTGTAGTTGGCGGTCTTGAAGGCCGAGACGCCCAACAGGAAATGCGACATACGATGCGATTGTTGCGTCGCAGCAAGCTGTTCCGCCAGAGGGATCGCCTTATGCCAGTTGCCCGACATGGTTTCCATCTGGAACGCCTGTTCGAGCAGCACGTCGTTGCCAGGATCGCGTTTCAGCGCTTGGCCATAGAAGGCCGCGGCGTTCTCATTATCCTGGATGCCACGTGCGAAGCGGCCGGCCAGATAGTTGCCAAGCAGCGATTGCGACGCGCCGTCCTCTTCTCCCGAGCGGGCGGGCGCGTTGGCGATGTAGCCAGCGGCGACGATGCCGACGAGTGCCAAAGCCACCGTTATCAGCCTTTGGAGGCGAGCGTGCATCGAGCCTGTTCCCTTGTGTCCCGGATCCGCGAGGGCCATTCCGAGCTGTTGGTCAGCGTAGCAAAAATCGGCGGCCTTTGGCGACACGCTTTGCGTTAAAAACCGGCAATGGACGACAAAAACGTGGAAAGACCGATTTTGCAAGCTCGGAAGGGTGCTTGGCACGATCGGTCACGCAGCAATTCGCCGCTGTTCGGGGCGTTAGCGTCAAGCCGGACTTAAGGCCCAAACCGTGCGCGATCCGAATTTCCGCAGACTCGTTTGAACGCCGGTCTCGAAGACGGGACGGGGCGCTCCGCGCAGTGGCCGGATCATCCAGGACGCGGAAGCCCCGCTCACATCCCGGCGTAATTCGGACCCCCGCCGCCTGCACCTTGAAGCGTGAAGGCGGCTCGGCACCTGATGTGCGGAAGCTCCCCGCTCACATCCCGGCGTAATTCGGACCCCCGCCGCCTGCACTTTGAAGCGTGAAGGCGGCTCGGCACCTGATGTGCGGGAAGCTCCCCGCTCACATCCCGGCGTAATTCGGTCCCCCGCCGCCTGCACTTTGAAGCGTGAAGGCGGCTCGGCACCTGATGTGTGGAAGCTCCCCGCTCACATCCCGGCGTAATTCGGTCCCCCGCCGCCTTCGGGGCAGGTCCAAGTGATGTTCTGCGCCGGGTCCTTGATATCGCAGGTTTTGCAGTGGACGCAGTTCTGGGCGTTGATCTGGAACCGCGGCTGGCCACGCTCGTCCGTGACGATTTCATAGACGCCCGCCGGGCAGTAGCGTTGCGCCGGCTCGGCATAGTCCGGCAGGTTTTCCATCACCGGGATTGACGGATCTGCAAGCTTGAGGTGGACCGGCTGGTCCTCCTCATGATTGGTCGCAGAGAACGAGACGCTGGTGAGCTTGTCGAAAGTCAGCTTTCCATCCGGCTTGGGATAGGCGATCGGCTTGAACTTGCGTGCCTTCTTGGTCGCCTGTGCGTCGGTCTTGACGTGCTTCAACGTGTAGCCGAAGCCGACACCGGGAATGATCATATTCGCGAACATGTCGACGGCGCCGAGCCCGATGCCGGCCACCGTGCCGTAGCGCGACCAGAACGGCTTGACGTTGCGGACGCGCTTCAGATCGCGAGCGATCTCTCCGTTGCGAACCGATTGTTCGTACGCATCGAGCTTGTCGTGAGCGCGGCCCTTGGCCATGGCATCGAACGCCGCTTCGGCCGCGGCGATGCCCGACAGCATGGCGTTGTGGCTGCCTTTGATGCGCGGCACGTTGACCATACCGGCGGCACAGCCGAGCAGGACACCGCCCGGAAAGGCGAGATCGGGCATCGATTGCCAGCCGCCCTCGGTGATGGCGCGTGCGCCATAGCCGATGCGCTTGCCACCTTCGAACACGTCGCGAATGGCGGGATGGGTCTTGAACCGCTGGAATTCGTCGTAGGGCGACAGATACGGATTCTCGTAATTCAGGTGCAGCACGAAGCCGACGGAGACGAGGTTGTCGCCGTAGTGATAGAGGAACGAGCCGCCGCCGGTACGATTGTCGAGCGGCCAGCCGAACGAGTGCTGCACCAGACCCTTCTGATGCTTCTCCGGCTTCACCTGCCACAGTTCCTTGATGCCGATGCCGTACTTCTGCGGCTCGTGGCCCTTGTCGAGTTCGAATTTCTTGATGAGTGTCTTGGCGAGCGATCCGCGCGCGCCTTCGCCGATGAACGTGTACTTGCCGCGCAGCTCCATGCCACGCACGAAGCTGTCTTTCGGCTTACCGTCGCGGCCGACACCCATGTCGCCGGTTGCGACGCCGGCAACCGCGCCGCTCTCGTCATAGAGCAATTCGGTTGCCGCAAAACCCGGATAGATCTCGACGCCCAGTTCGGACGCCTGCTCGCCCAGCCATTTGCACAGCGCGCCAAGGCTGACGATATAGTTGCCATGGTTTTTCATGAAGGACGGCATCGGCCAGTTCGGCAGCTTCATGTCGCCTTCAGGCCCCAGTACCAGGAACTTGTCGGCCGTCACCGGGGTATCGACCGGCGCGCCCTTCTCTTTCCAGTCCGGGATGAGCCGGTTGAGGCCGACGGGATCGATAACCGCACCCGAGAGGATGTGGGCACCGACTTCAGACCCTTTTTCCAGCACAACGACCGAGATTTCCGTGCCGGCGGCAGCGGCCAATTGTTTCAAGCGGATAGCCGCCGATAGGCCCGAGGGACCGGCGCCGACAATCACGCAGTCGAATTCCATCGCCTCACGTGGCGGCAAAGCCTCTTCGGTGCGTGCCATCTGCGCCCTCAATCTTTATCCAAAGCCATCATCTGTCGGATTAGGTCGCCCGCTCAGGAGCGTCAAGCCATGCTCAGGCACAACGGCCAGCGGCGCGCCGCCACGTGCAATTCGCCTCCGTGACCGGTATGTTCGGTGCCGAAATGACCCAAAATGCCGAAACAGACGCACTTCTCGCCACGCTCGATTGGCTTCGCGCCATGGGCGTGGACGCTGCCGTGTCAGATGTCCCGACGGACTGGCTGGCGCGGCCGGACGCCCCGCCCGGCAAGGAATTCGTATGGCTCGGGCGCAGCGAGGCCGCAACCGCCTCGCCCGCGCCTTCAGCACATCGCACCGCACCTGGCCTCAGCCCTTCGCGACCGGCCGCGCCAGCACCGCTCTCGACGGGGAGCGCGGCCCCGCGGCCGCAGACGCGGCTCGCCGCCAGCGATGCGGATTCCGAAGGGCGGCGCATCGCCCGCTCCACCAACTCGCTCGGCGAACTCGAAGCCGCGCTCGCACGCTTCGATGGCTGCACGTTGAAGGCGACCGCCAAGAACCTTTGTTTCTATCGCGGCGCGCCGTCGGCACCCCTGATGCTGATCGGCGAGGCACCCGGACGAGAGGAGGACCTCGAAGGAAAGCCATTCGTCGGCCGCGCCGGTCAACTGCTCGACAAGATGCTGGCCGCAATCGGACTTGCTGAAGCTGACGTGCACATCACCAACATCGTCTATTGGCGCCCGCCGGGAAACCGCACGCCCACGCCGCAGGAGGCCATTGCGTGCCGGCCCTTCCTCGAACGCCAGATCGAACTGGTAAAGCCCAGGCTCATCGTCGCGCTCGGCGGCGCGGCCGCAAAAGAAGTCCTGAACGTCAGCGAAGGTATTATGCGCTTGCGCGGCAAATGGCGCGCGGTGACCATCGGCGGCACAACGCTTACAGCGTTAGCAACGCTGCATCCCGCGTATTTATTGAGAACGCCCGCCGCCAAGCAACTCGCGTGGCTCGATTTGCTGCAAATCCGCGCCCGTCTCAGCGGCGATGCATAGACTTTATTTACCCCAAGCCCAACATTTTCAGCGCCCGGACTTTTGCACCGCGCAAATACTTCAAATTGCAGATATCTGATTAATCGTCCCCAAGTGTGAACGCTGTATGGTTTTGCCGAGCCGGTACGTCCCGGTCGTGCAGCGTGACGTGGAAATGAACATGAGCAGCAAGGGTCTCGTTTATCTCAGGCCATCTCGCATGGTGTACGTGCGTGTTTGCGGTCCGTACCGCGACAGCATCCCTGCGGCATGGGACAAGATGCTCGACTGGCTCGATCGCAACGGGTTCAATTCCCCCGTCGGCCGCGGCTACGGATTGGTGCGCGACAATCACAACATCGTCGCGCCGGAAGCCTGCCGCTACGACGCCTGCGTCGATCTCGATCCCTTCTTCGAAGAGCGCGCCTCGCGCGAACTCGCGATCCAGACAATGCCGGGCGGCTCCTACGTCCGCAGCCGCAAGAAGGGCGACTACGCCGACATCACGCGCTTGATGTTGAAAATGCACTCGACCTTCGAACCGGCACCGGGCTTGAAGCTCGACGACCGGCGGCCGATCGTCACGATCTTCCTCGACGATCCACGCCGCATCGACTTGGACGATCTGCGCGCCGACGTCTGCGTGCCCGTCTCGGCAAAGGTTGCCCGCGCCCGCGACGAGATGAGCGCCAGCGAAGCGGCGTAAGCGTCACTAGCCGGTCTTAAGGACTTGGAGCGATGCGGCGGCCGATCAACTGCCGCATCCGCATAAGGTCTCGCGCGTCGTCGACATCGTCGAACGCATCGGCGAGCGCGACTTTGAAACCTTCGAGATTGTTAACAGTGGTGGCCAGTGCGCGCGGCGTCGACCAGGGGACACAAGCGAACGCGCGCCCGGCTAGTCCGCGGCGGCGAAAGCCTACCAGCCAATAGCCTCCATCGCCTGCCGGGCCCAGCACCGCGTCGTGCGCGCCGAGCGCTCGGAATGCCTTGCCAATCGCCTCTGCCGAAATCTGCGGACAATCCGTGCCGATAACGATGACCGGACCCGGCGGCGCGCCCCCCATCGCCGCTGCCATGCGATCGCCCAGATCGCCCCGGCCTTGCGCGAGGCGGGCGAGAGAACGCGGCAACATCGTGCTGGCAATGGCGGGATCGGGCGACACCGCAAGCAATGTATGCCAGCGCCGCGTGGCCGACACTCGTGCCACGGTTTGCGCCAGCATGGCGCGGTAAACGGCTGTTGCGGCGGAAACGCCGATGTCGCGGGCGAGACGCGTTTTCACCCGGCCGGCGCGCGGCTCCTTGACCATCAGGATCAGGCGCGGCGCGAAGCCGGCGCGGCAACGCAGACGCTTACGCGATGGGAACGAAGGCATATCCGTCGCCATCTTTTTCAATCCGGCCCGCGCCCGGCACGCCGTAGTGATAGCCGGTCATGATCGCACGGTCGGCGACGACGCGGTCGAACAGTTTGCGGCGGTTCGCCTCCGCAGCCACCGCATCGGCGTCGAACGCCGCGTGCCAGCCCGGATGCCGGACGAACAGCGCCGGGATGTTGGTCGTATCGGCCAGCACCATCAGCTGCTCACTGCCGGAGCCCAGCGCATAGACCGTGTGACCGGCCGTATGACCGTGGGCCGGTATGGAGCGGATACCGGCGACGACGTCGCTCTCGCCTTCGATCAGCCGGACATTCTTCCAGGTAGGCAGCGTCGCCTGAATGCGCTTGGCAAGGCCGTGGAACGCCTCGGGCAGCCTGGCGAACACGCCGGCATCCGACCAGAACTTCATTTCAGCGGCGGGAATCACGATGTCCGCATTTGGATAAATCTGTGCGTTGGTCTCTTCTTCCATCAAGCCGAAAATATGATCGGGATGGAAGTGGGTGACGATGATGGTCGAGATCGCGCTTCTGTCGATGCCGGCGGCCGCCATATTGGCAGCAAGTTTGCCGGCCAGCGGCGAGAGCTGTCCGCCGGTGCCGGAATCGAACATGATCGTCTTGCCGCCGATCGTGACGAACGTGACGGTGAACGGAATGGTGACCTTGTCATCGGCAAGACCGGCAGCACGCAACGCGGCCTTGGTTTCGTCCAGCGTCGCGTTCTTGATGAAACCCGGATCGTGCGGCTTCTCCCATATGCCGTCGAACACCGTCGTCACCGCGATGTCGCCGGCCTTGAAGCTGTGAAAACCCTTGGCAGCCGCTTCTTCGGCTACCGCCGAAGGCAGGAAGGCAATCGTGCGCGATGCGCCAAGTGCTGCAGCGGCTCCGGCCGTAACGGTCAAGGCGCGGCGCCTCGTGAATTCAATCATGGCTGGACCTCGTTCGCTGAAGGGCGCGCGACAGCATCTTGCCTCGACTTGCGGTTATAAAGCCGCGCAATTGTGCTCACCGGAAGACCGGCCGTATACATCGCCAGACACATTTGATTGCGCAGAGCGCGAGCAACGTAACCTTCGGCGCGATAGCGCCTGGCCGAGGTAGTCGCGGCGCTTTCCAGTATCGTCACGCGCCTTCGGCCGAGGCGGCGGATGATATCGACGTCCTCCATGATCGGCAGATCGGCGTAACCGCCGACCGACTGATAGAGGGCGCGTTGAATCAACAAACCTTGATCTCCGTAAGGTAGCCGCAACGCGGCGCAGCGCAACCGCACGAGCGCTTCGAGCGTGCGCGGCGCGACGCCCTTGTCGTCCAATCGAAAGCGGAACGCGGCGGCCGTAGGCGGCGCCGCGCCATTTTCAATCCCTTGGATGAACTGAGTGACCTCGTCCTGCCAATCGGCAGGCAACCGCGTATCCGCGTGCAGGAACAGCAGCCAAGGCATCCGTGCCCGCTTGGCGCCTTCGGCCAGTTGCCGGCCGCGGCCCGGCGCGGCCTCGATCAGTTCGGCGCCGGCCTGGTCGACGATCCTGCGCGTCCGGTCACCCGACCCACCATCGACGACAAGCACCTCGCGCACCAAGCCTTCGACGGCGGCATCGATCAATGATGCGAGCGTCACGGCGAGCGTCGCCTCGGCGTTGAGTGTGGGGATGATTACGGAAATCATGGCGCACCTGTCGCATGCCGCCGCTGGTCCTCACAAGATGAGCTTTTGAGCAGATCGAGGCCGCCAGAGCCGCGCCGACACCAATTTTGTTCTTTATTTGTTCTTTGCATCGTGCTAGTTTCTAAATATGCGAGATGGCGAAGTGTTCAACCCAACATCCGAGGAAGGCGAGGCGGCGGCCTACGCGACGCCGGTGATCGATCGGGACCGGCGGCGCGGACGCGGCGCGCTCTCCAATGTATCGTCGCGGTTTGATGCGGCGGTGAGCGAAGCCTTCGACGACGGCTGGGAGAGCCTTGCCGAGTTGGATGCCTTCAAAACCGAAGTGCGTGAGGATGCGGCCCGCACCATCATCACCCGCAACAACAGTCCCGACATTTCCTTCGACCGCTCGATCAATCCCTATCGCGGCTGCGAGCATGGCTGCATCTATTGTTATGCGCGGCCGACACACTGCTATCTCGGCCACTCCGCAGGGCTCGATTTCGAAACCAAACTCTATGTGAAGTCATCGGCCGCCGAGTTGCTCGAAGAGGAACTTGCCGCCCCCGGATATTCGCCGCGCACCATCGCACTCGGCGCCAATACCGATCCCTACCAGCCGGTCGAACGCGAGCGGCGCATAACGAGGTCGATCCTTGAAGTTCTCGCGCGCACACAGCACCCGGTCGGGATCGTCACCAAGTCGGCGCTCGTCGCCCGCGACATCGACATTCTGGCACCCATGGCGGCTAGAGGACTGGCCAAGGTCGCCATTTCGGTCACCACGCTCGACCGGCGCCTGGCGCGCGCCATGGAGCCCAGGGCCGCGACGATCACGCGGCGGCTGGACGCGATCAAGGCTTTGAGCGCCGCCGGCATTCCGGTGACCGTCATGGTCGCGCCGGTCATCCCGGGCCTGACCGATCATGAAATCGAGCCGATCCTTGCCGCCGCCAAAGCGGCGGGAGCACGCGAGGCCGGATATGTGCTTCTGCGTCTGCCGCTGGAGATCAAGGATCTGTTTCGCGAGTGGCTGACCGAGGAATTTCCCGATCGTGCCGGACGGGTGATCAAGCTTCTTCAATCGATGCACGGTGGCGAGGACTACATCGCCGCGTTCGGTCATCGCCAGCGCGGTTCTGGTCCCTACGCCGATCAAATTGCGCAGAGATTCCGCTTGTCGTTGAAGCGGCTAGGGCTCAACAGCGAACGTGAAAGTCTGCGCTGCGACCTGTTCCAGCGCCCGGTTCGCCGCGGAGGACAACTGGCGTTGTTTTGACTTTGCCGCGAACGGTAGCATCCTGGCCTCATGAGGATTGCCGATTCGCGCATCAAGCCGACATTCGAACTGGAAGCCGCCGAGCGCCAACTCGGCTGCTGGCCCGTTGCTGGCGTCGATGAAGCCGGGCGCGGGCCTTGGGCCGGACCGGTGGTGGCCGCCGCCGTCATTCTCGACCCCGACAAGATCCCGGCCAACATCGACGACAGCAAGGTGATCGATGAGGAGGGCCGTGCCTTCCTCTTCAATCGTATTACAAAAGTGGCCGAGGTCGGCGTCGGAATTGCGGACGTGGCGCGCATCGATCGCGACAACATCCTGCAGGCGACGATGTGGGCAATGGCGGAAGCGGTGGCCCAACTATCCGTGAAGCCCAAGCTCGTTCTCGTCGACGGCAACAAGACCCCGAGGCTCTGCGTCCCGGCCCGCTCGATCGTCAAAGGCGACGCAAAGTGTCTGTCGATCGCCGCCGCCTCGATCATCGCCAAGGTCACGCGCGACCGCATCATGATCGCAATGGCCCGCGAATATCCTGGCTACGGCTTCGAGAAGCACAAGGGCTACGGAACACCCGAACATCAGGCAACCATTGCAAGGCTCGGCGTCTCGCCCGTACACCGCCGTTCGTTCAAGCCGGTGCAGCTGGCGCTCGGGCTTCTATAGCCTGCGGCGCAGGTCCTATTGCGTCAGGCGCAGCGGCGAGAAATCGGCCGCGATCTTCTCAAACGCCTCTTGAAGCTCGCTCGCGTTCGACGCATCGAAGTAGTTGCCGGGCGACGAGGCGCAGCTTTCGAGGATCGACTTGATATTGGCGTCCGTCACATCGAATGCGACGGTATAGATCGTGACTTTCTGAGCCTTGATGTTGGAACACAGCTCCTGAGTATAGGTATTCGATTGCGCGGTATCGCTGCCGAAGTGCGAGCCGTTGTGCGGCACCGTCGGTGAAAGCGTGTTGAAACCATCAGTCATCAGCACCATGATCTTGCGGACCTTCTGACCGTTTATAGCGTCCTCGGCCTGATCGTATGGCGCATTCTTCGACAGAGTGGCCCAGCCCCACATCAGACCCGCAGGAATATAGGTGTTACCCGTGGTCGACATTGCACTAATGGCGTTTTTGACCGTATCGCGCTGGTCGGTCAGCGGCGTTACCTCGGTCGGACATGAGACGTTCATGACGCCCGGGACGGGGTTTGAATAGTCCTGGTCCAAGGTGTTGAGCGGGTAGGCGCGCGATCCGGCACAGCCGTACCATTTGGTCTCGGTTGTCACGTCGTTGCACAGGGTTGTCGGCGGACCGTATGTGTAGTCGCACTGCTGATAGGTGTAGGACGTCGGCACGCCATCGACGAGATAACTGCCGGTCATATCGCGGCAGCTGCCGGGCACGACGGCCGGCTCCTGATAGGTCGAGCAAACGTTCTGCGTGGTCGATGTATCGGGCGGCACCGACATCCACGATACGTTGCGATTGCCCATGCCGACATTGACGTATTCGGCGAAGGGTACGACGCTTATCTTAACGTTCTGATCGGCATTGGGTCCGTCGAACACGGTATCGACAAGGTCCGTTGCGGCTGTTTTCAAGGCATCGATCTTGGCGCCTGACATCGACAGGGTGTTGTCGAGAACGAGGGCGATCTCGACCGGCTGCTGACCGACGCTGGCATGCGACTCAACCGCAATATCCATCGATGCAAAGCCGAAAACGTTCATCAACCGTGTCGGCACCGTGGCCACGGCCGTGGCTTGCAGCGTGTTTGGAACTGGCTCGCTGACGGTAACGGCGATCGAGCCCTGCGCGTGCTTCTCGCGGCGCAGATTGTCGATATAGGCCTGCGCCGCGCCCTGCGCATCGTAGCTGTCGCCTTCAAGAATCTTCTGCTTGCCGACGAACAGCAGCGTGGCATCGAGATCCTGCTGGAGTGCCGTCTTGGTGCTGTGGCCGCGCGCGAAGTCGACGGCGGCTCCGGCGCACATCAGCAAGACAAGAAGTGAAAAACCGAACAGGATGGCGACGCCACCGTGTTCATCACCCTTCATGCGCGCCGCTGCCGAGAGCATGGTTTCCAGAAACCCTTGTGTGATTTGAAGAAGCGCCTCGCTTCGCGCCGAATGATGTTCGCCCGCGTCTTAATGAGTCGCTGACAAAGCTGGTTAATGGTGCACTTGTGCTCAAAAATTCGCGAAATTTGACAATATGCGCCGCAAAGATGATCAGAGTGATGCTGAATGCTTGATCCATCAGCCTTTCTATTGCACCGCGCGCGCTCGAGTTGCTGATCGAATCGTTAACTCCTGAGGCGGCGCCGCGCGGGCGCTAAAAAAATTCCCACTGCCACTTCGGTTAAAGCCGCTTATAAGACTCCGGTTGCCGCGCGACGGGCGTTGCTGCGTGGCGGCTGCAGTTGAGTTGTTCGAGTAGCGGGTGGCGTAATCATGGGTATGCGCGGTAGTTTGCGCGGCGGGGCACGGGGCGATCGCGGGAACGATCATGGCCGGCAGGATTTCGACAAGATCCTGATGGGCGATTGCCTCCAACAGTTGAGGTCGATCGCAACCTCGAGCGTCGATCTCGTATTCGCCGATCCGCCCTACAATCTGCAACTTGCCGGCGATCTGCTCAGGCCCAACAACACCCGGGTCGATGGCGTCGACGATGCCTGGGACAAGTTCCAGGATTTCGCCACTTATGATGCATTCTGCCGGGACTGGCTGGCCGAATGCCGCCGCGTGCTGAAGCCTGACGGCGCCATCTGGGTCATCGGCTCCTATCACAACATCTTTCGCCTCGGCGTGGCGCTGCAGGATCTTGGGTACTGGATTCAAAACGACGTCATCTGGCGCAAGGTGAACCCGATGCCGAACTTTCGCGGCAAGCGCTTCACCAATGCTCATGAAACGCTGATCTGGGCGGGTAAGTCGCAGAAGTCGCGCGTCACCTTCAATTATGAGAGCCTCAAAGCCTCCAACGACGATCTGCAGATGCGATCGGACTGGCTGTTCCCGATCTGCTCGGGGCCTGAGCGCCTAAAGGACAACGGCGGCCGCAAGGCCCATCCGACGCAGAAGCCCGAGGCCCTGCTCCATCGCATTCTCATCGGCTGCACCAATCCGGGCGACGTGGTGCTCGACCCGTTTTTCGGCACGGGAACCACCGGGGCCGTTGCCAAGCGGCTGGGCCGGCACTTCATCGGCATCGAGCGCGACAAAGATTATGCGAAGGCTGCGACCGAGCGCATCGCAGCCGTGCAGCCGCTTTCGCCGCAAGCCCTCGAAACCCAGCCCTCCAAACGCACCGAACCGCGGGTGCCGTTCGGCACCATCATCGAGCTTGGCATCCTTGAACCCGGCCGCAAGCTGTTCGACCCCCGCCGCCGTATCGGCGCGGAGGTAAAGGCCGATGGCACGCTGACCCACCAGGGGCAACAAGCGTCGATCCACCGCTTGGGCGCCATCGTCCAGGGCAAGGCGGCGTGCAACGGCTGGACCTACTGGCACTACGAGGTCGAGGGCAAATTGAAGCCGATCGACGCCTTGCGGGAAGAGGCCAAGCGCCAGCTGGGTCTCGTCAAGCGGACCTACGTTGAAGCGGCGGAATAGCATCGCAAATCGCCAAGCTTCACGACTTGAGATGAGTTCGGATCGTCACTTTGCAGACGGTTTGAACGAGGTCTTGCGCGCCCACAGCGACCAAAAAAATGGTCCTGCGAAGGATCGAGTTTAACCAAACGTTCAGCACTGTCCCGCAATGTGACACCACCGGCCCCAATGGGCATGGTGATGAGCTTGGCTGTCAAGGGACGGTTTGTAGTCGCGTCCTGCCTTTGAAGCCTCTCTAGAGTCTTGTCTCTGTAGAGTCGCGAAAGGGTACTTTTATGTTCAAGAAAGTCGCATACGTTGCATTGGCCGGTCTGACAGTTGCTTCTTCGGGCGCACTGGCTGCAACTGACTCCACCACGATGGCCGTCAGCGCCAGCATCTCGGCGAGCTGCGTCATCTCTGCCAACCCGCTGAACTTCGGCGCGTTGACCTCGACGAACGCGGGGGTCACCAACGCTGCCACCACCGTCGACGTCACCTGCTCGAGCGAAAGCCCCTTCAACGTCGGTATCGACTACGGTGTCAATACCCTCGGCGTCTCGACGCGCCGCATGGCCTCGGGCCCGTCGAACTTCATGATCTACAACGTCTACACCAGCAACGCCTACACCACGGCTTTCGGCCCGGTGTCGACCTATGGCGATTCGAGCAACTACAACAGCTCGGGCACGACCATCGGCACCACGACCATTGACGTCTTCGGCCAGATCCCGATCCAGACGACGCCTCCCTCGGGCGCCTACTCGGATACGCTGACCGTCAGCGTCAACTACTAAGACCCAATCGCAATCCACACGACAAGAAGCAGCGGAGACTATCTGATGCGCATTCTGGCTCGCGCCACTTTCGCAGCCCTCGCATTCGCGGGAATGACCGATGTGGCCTCCGCTGCATCCCTCCAGGTCGCGCCGACGACCGTCGAAATTCCGATGGGTTCGAGCGCTTCGACCTTGATGCTGAAAAATCCGGGCAAAGCTCCGCTGAAAGCCCAGATCCGCGTCTACCGCTGGTCGCTCGCAGCCGGCGAGGAAAAGCTCGAACCGGCGAACGATGTGGTCGCCAGCCCGCCGATGGTTTCCGTCAAGCCCGGCACCGATTATACCGTCCGGCTCGTGCGTCTGAACAAGGCACCGGTGCAGAGCGAAGAGACCTACCGCGTCATCATCGACGAAATTCCCGATCCGTCCCAGCGCGCCGCCGGTGTGGTGCAGCTGGCGTTCCGCTACTCGATCCCCGTTTTTTTCCTGCCGGGCGCGAATGCCAAGGGCCAGTTGACTTGGTCTGTTGAGCGCCGCAACGGCAAACTCGTTGTGTCTGCCACCAATACTGGCGCGCGCCGCGTCCGTCTCGCCGACCTCAAGGCCGTCGATGACAAGGGCAAGTCGGCCGTCATAGCCAAGGGCCTGGCAGGTTATGTTCTCGCGCGTTCGAGCAAGAGTTGGGTTGCGCCTAACACGCTGAACGCCGGAGCATCATCGCTCCAGATCAGCGCGCAGGGCGATTCAGGGCCCATCAATGCGCAGGCCAAGTCTCTGGCGGCTCGGTAGTCTCTTCGTCGTCGCGCTCCTGGCGATCGTCGTCCTGCCGCTCACATTGGCGGCGGACGACGCAAGCGTGATTGCGCGCGACCTACAGCTCGACGTCAACATCAACGGTCAGCCGTCCGGCTTGATCGCGCGGTTTGTCGAGGACGGCGATGGCCGCTTCTCGTCGCCGGCGAGCGAGTTGCGGGAGCTTGGCATCAAGGTTCCGGCAGAAACGCCGGATGCGGACCTCGTCGCGCTCGATGGCGTGCCGGGCCTGAGCTACGTCTTTGACGAAGCCAAACAATCCATGTCGCTCGAGATCGGCGATGTGGGCCGCGTCGCCAAGGCCTATGACGCCCGCCCCGCCGTCGAACAGTTGAAAACCACCGTTTCCGATTACGGTCTGGTCCTCAATTACGACATCTTCGGCTCGGCCGGGGCCGACGATTTCGGCTCGGCGCTCGACAGTGGCTCATTCACCGGCGTCAACACCACGTTCGATGCCCGCCTCGTTACTCCACACGGCATACTGAGCCACACGTCGATCGCCGGCACGACGCTGGCCGATGAAACCGACATGCTGATGCTCGATACGACCTATACGTTCTCCGACGACGACAACATGACCAACTGGAGCGCCGGGGATTTCATTACAGGTGGCACCAGTTGGTCGCGGCCGGTGCGCATCGCCGGCGTGCAAGTGCGCCGCAACTTCGCGATGCGGCCCGATCTGGTGACGACGCCGATGCCGGCGGTCTCCGGCTCGGCCGCCGTTCCCTCGACGGTCGACGTGTTCGTCAACGGGGTCAAATCCTATTCACAACAGGTGGGCGCCGGCCCCTATCAGATCGACAACATACCAGCGGTGTCGGGCGCGGGGGTGGCCCAAGTCGTCACCAGGGATGCCTCGGGCAAGGAGACGTTTCAATCGCTGTCGTTCTACTCGTCGCCCCGGCTTTTGCGTCCGGGGCTCTACGATTTTTCGGCCGAGACCGGTGTCGCCCGCCGCGACTACGGCATCCGCTCGATGGTCTACGACGACGAACTCGTCGGCATGGCGACACTGCGTGCGGGCATCACCGACTGGCTCACGGCCGAAGCCCACGTCGAAGGCGGCAGCGGCGTGTGGAATGCCGGTGGCGGCGTCATTGCGCGTGCGCTCGACATGGGCGTCGTTTCCGCCGCGGCGAGTGCCAGCACGTCGGAGGAGGGCGAAGGTTTCCAGCTCTACGGCAGCTTCGAGACCAGGATCGGTCCGGCCACACTCAATCTGCGGTCTCAGCACGCTTTCGGCGACTATGAAGATCTGGCCACCAAGACCACGAGAACGACAGCGTACGGTGCTGGCGGCACGGGAATCATCTTCGACAAGAGCAGCAGCCTCTTCAGCCTCGCCCCGCCACGCGCGGTCGATTCAGCGACCGTAAGCCTGCCGATCGCCTACGACCGTTCCAGCATCAGCGCCACATACCTGCGCTATCAGCTGGAAGACGAAAAGCCGCTCGAACTTGTGACGGCGACTTACTCCCGGCCACTGATCAACAATTCGAGCCTGTTTGCCTCAGGCTTCGTCGATCTGAACGACAAGGACAGCGCCGGGTTCTACCTCGGCGTCAACATTCCGCTCGACGACACCATCTCGTCGTCCGTCGGCGTTTCGAAGAGCGGCAAGGACACGACGGGCTACGTCGAAGCCTCTCAAACCCTGTCGCCGGAGGCTGGCAGCTGGGGCTGGCGGGTGCGCGATCACGAAGGCAGCGACGCCCGCCGCGCCGCCTCGCTCGCCCACCGCATGCAGGCGGCCCGCATCGAGGCCGGCGTCTATCAGAACCGCGATGGCGTCAGAGCGACGGGCGAAATCGAAGGCGCTGTGACAATACTCGGCGGCGACATTTTTACTTCCAACCGCATCAACGACGCCTTCGCCGTGGTCGACGCGCACGCCCCCGGCATCAAGGTGCAGAAAGAGAACAACACCGTCGGCGTTACCAACGACGACGGCCGCATTCTGATCCCGAACCTCAACGCTTATCACAAGAACAAGATTTCTATCGATCCGCTCGACTTGCCGATCGACGCCGAGGCGGAATCGACCGTCACCTACGTCGCCCCAGAATTCCGCAGCGGCGTTTTCGTCGATTTCAACGTCACGAAATCGAAACCCGGCGCCATCGTGATCCTCAAGGATGCCTCCGGCCGGTTCCTGCCCGCCGGCGCCGAAGCGCATCTTGAGGGTTCGGAAGAGACTTTCGTCGTCGGCTACGAGGGCCAAACCTACATCCAAGGGGTTTCCGCCGTGAACACGCTCATCGTCGACAACATGGGCGCCACCTGCACCGTGCGCTTCTCATACAAGGCCGACGGCAACATTCAGCCGACGATTGGCCCGGAGATCTGCCAATGACCGTCAAACAGATCGTTCGCATCTTTTTCATCGCCGCCGCGGCTTTCGCCACCGCGGCTGGCGCGCAGGCGCAGTCGTGCACGGCGACGATCGACAATCTGTCGTTCGGCACGGTCAATCTGACGACGGGGCTGCCCTACGACACCAACGGCACGATGCAGATTTCCTGCAGCGGCACGGCTGGATCGACGGTCAGGGTCTGTCCCAACATCGGCGCCGGTTCCGGCGGCACGTCCGGCGGCTCACCACGGCTCATGACAGGCGCGCCGACCGGCAGCCTGGCCTACAATATTTTCCAGGATTCCGGTCACAACGTCGTCTGGGGCTCGGTGCTGGGCGGGACGGGCGGCGCGACCCCGCCGCAGATCGACATCGTGCTCGACGGTACGGGCTCTGGCTCGGCTTCGCGCACGGTCTACGCGAGCGTTTCCGGCGGGCAGCAGACTTTGGCACCGGCGAGCTTCTCATCGAATTTTTCCGGTTCCGACGTGCGCATCGCTTCGGCCTATGCCGACACCGATCCGACCTGCCTCACGATCGGCGATACCAACGCGACCAGCGCTTCGTTCTCGACCTCGGCGAACTACGTTTCAAGCTGCACCATCGCGGCCAACGCTCTGAGCTTCGGAACCATTGCGACGTCCATGGTCATCACCGACGCCGACACGACGATCACCACGCAGTGTTCCGCTTCGACACCCTATCAAGTCGCACTCGACGGCGGCCTGACGAGCGCGTCCAATCCCGCATTCCGCGAAATGCAAAAGGGCGCCGACCGCTTGACCTACGGTATCTATCGCAACAGCGGGCGCACCCAGGTTTGGGGCCACATCCCCAATGTGAACACCTATGCCGGCACCGGCACCGGACTGTCGACGGCCATCCCGGTCTACGGCCGCATTCACGCCCAGGAGCGGCGCGAGGCCGGCACATACACCGACATGATCATTGTCACGATCGACTATTGAGCGCGGCGGCCGCCGGTTCGCCAAGGCCGTGGGCGATGACTTTGCGCATCACGCTCGGCAGTGCCTCGCCATGCAAATCCTTGCGCTTGACCCAGCGGCAGCGCGGCGGATCGGCCCAGAAGGTCAACGCATCATCTTCATCGACGATGGCGCGATAGACGCTGAGTTCGAGACGGAAGTGGGTGAAGACGTGGATGATCGACCCCGGCACCTGCCACCACTCTGTCGAGACGGGCGCCGAACGCAGCGCCTCCTTTACAGGTGGCAAAGCCGCCTCCCACGGCGTCGACGGCACTTCCAGCATTCCGCCCAACAGCCCGGCCTCGGGCCGCTGACGCAACAGGATGCGGCCACGCGTGCTCTGCACCAGAAAGGCGTAGCCACGGCGCACTGGCCGCTCGGCCTTGGCGAATTTAATGGGCAGCGTTTCGGCGATGCCATGGGCGGCCGCCGCGCAATCCTGCTGCAGCGGGCACATCAGGCATGACGGCCGCTTGGGCGTGCAGACTTCCGAACCCAGATCCATCATCGCTTGGGCGAAATCGCCGGCGCGGCGGGCCGGCGTCAACGTTGCGGCAAGCCGCTTGATCTCCGGCTTGGCAAGCGGAAGCGGCTGACGCACGGCGAACAAACGCGACACGACGCGCTCGACATTACCATCGACGGGCGTTGCCTTTTGGCCGAACGCGATGGCGGCAATGGCCGCCGCCGTGTAGGGCCCGATGCCGGGCAGAGAGAGGAGTTCTTTTTCTGTCGAGGGAAAGACGCCGCCGAAGTCGCGCATCACCGCATCGGCGCAGACTTTCAAATTGCGGGCACGCGAATAGTAGCCGAGACCCGCCCACATCTGCAGCACGTCGTCCTGCGTCGCCTCCGCCACATCGGCCACAGACGGCCAACGTGTGATGAACTTCACAAAGTAGGGGATGACGGACTTGACCGTCGTCTGCTGCAGCATGATCTCTGACAGCCAGACGCGGTAGGGATCGGCTTTCTGGCGCGGATGATAGCGCCAGGGCAGGTCGCGCCGCTGGGCATCATACCAGGCGAGCAGAGCCCTTACCGTGTCGGGACCCGCGGGCCGCAACGGCAGTTGCTTCTGTGCGATGGATCGGGCCGTGACTGATCTGGCCGTGGCGCCCATGCGTCCCTCAGCGAAATTAAGCGAGCGGGACTTCCGAATCGTTCCTGCAGTGCTAGGTCTTGCGTAGCACAGCTCCCAGGCTTTCAAAGTGCAGGCGACCCGAATGCTGACAGGAAAAAATCCGCTGTCTCCCGGCCGATTGCCGCCAGATGCGCGGCGCAAGACGACAAGCTTTGCCCGCGCCGCGGGCAGCTTCGTTCCTAAGCTCACGGCCAAGGTGTTCGAGAAGTACGGCTTCCACTCGGCCGAAATCATGACCGATTGGGCCCGAATCGCCGGAGCCGACGTTGCCCTATGGTCAGAGCCAGAGCGAATCCGATGGCCGCGCGAGACGGTGACGGGTCTGGACGGCGATACGGAACGGCGCAAAGGCGCCATTTTGGTGCTCAGGGTTGAGCCCGCTCGCGCACTCGAAATCGAATACAAATCGGCCGAGATCATCGACCGCATCAACCGGTATTTCGGCTATCGGGCCATCGAGACGTTGAAGGTGCTGCAAGCGCCGTTGACGCTGCAAGCCGCCGTCGAGCCGCTGCCGAAGCCTGCCGCCACGNNAACCGCTGCGCCGCCGCCCAATCTCGATCTGGTCGGCGAGGATGGGCTCAAAGCCGCGCTGACCAAGCTCTGGAGCAGCATCGCTGCGGAGCGCGCGGCCCGGCGCGGCCAGAAATCCGGCGACCGTTGAGACCTTCATGACAGGACATTCAGTTGCCATTCAGGGCCGTTTTGCCTTAATCGGGCATCCGTTCCGTGCTAGGCGGGGTCGCCCGATCACGACAGGGCACGGCGATCCTCTGCTTTCTGCAGATATATCAAGGAGTTAACTTCGATGAGCCCGTTTGAGACCCTGCGCGTGACCCGGCGCACCGCAATGACCGCCGCCGCGGCGCTGGCCTCTCTCGTCGGAGCGGGCGCGCTGGTCGCAGATCCGGGATTTGCCGATAGCAAAAAGGGCCCGGCGGAAGTCCCTGTCGAAGAGCTGATGAAGCCTTCCGACCTCCCTGACGTGGGCATGGGTCCAGCGGACGCCAAGGTGACTGTCGTCGAATACGGCTCGATGACCTGCGGCCACTGCATGAACTTTGCGACCAAGGTCTTCCCCGAATTCAAAAAGGCCTACATCGACACCGGCAAAGTCCGTTTCATCTTTCGTGGCTTCGCATTGAATAATCTCGACGCCGCGGCCCAGATGCTGGCGCGCTGCGCGGGCGGCGACAAGACCTTCCCGATGGTCGAAACGCTCTATGCAAAGCAAGCCGATTGGGCCTTCACACAGGGCAACCCGGTCCCCAAGCTGTTCGACATCGCCAAGCAGGCGGGCTTCACCCAGGAAAGCTTCGACAAGTGCCTGACCGACCAGAAGTTGCTCGATCAGATCACGGCGTCGCGCACCTACGCTTCCGACAAGTTCGGGGTAAATTCGACACCGACCTTCTTCATCAACGGCAAGCGCCTGCAAGAGGTGCCGACAGTTGAGAACTTCGCCAAGGTCATCGATCCGCTGTTGAAGTAATCACCGGCAGCAAGGACTTACGTGTGAAATCGGGCTTCCTCAGCGCAGCAACGGCTCTCGCGCTTTTCGCATTGGCCGGTTGCGGCGCGGATGGCCTGCCACCAACCGCCGCCGTCTCCAAGGACGGTGCGGCGGCAGGTTCGGCATTCCCCTCCGTAGCCGCGGAAGCGAAACCCGATTCCCCGCCCAACCCCTTCGCCGATCCCAGCGAAAAGGCAGCTGGCGGCCGCGAAATCATCGAAAAGCCAACGCTGGCCGACATTTTCGCGCCAAGCCCGCTGCCCGAGATGGCCTGGGGCCAGCCGAACGCGCCCGTCACCATCGTGCAATATGCGTCGCTGACCTGCCCGCATTGCCGGAATTTTCACGCCACTATATTCCCGGTGCTCAAACGCGATTTCATCGACACCGGCCGCATCCGCTACATCCTGCGCGAATTTCCGATCGGCAAGACATCGGGCCTGGCGACCATCGCCCTGCGTTGCGCACCAGCCGACAAGTATCTGACACTCTACGGAAAATTTATGGAGCAGCAACCGGCCTGGGTGTCCCAGGAGGTTCGCCCCGACGCCATCTTCGCCGTGGCACAACAGGTGGGGATGACGCGGCCTCAGTTCGACGCCTGCCGCGAGAATCAAGGCATGATCGAAGCGCTCAAGTGGGTGAAGGAGCGCGGGCGCAAGCTCGGCATCATCGGCACGCCGAACTACTTCGTCGGCGACAAACTCATCAAGCGCGAACTGACGCTCGCCGACATTCGCGCAATCGCCGATGGGGCGCCGATACCGGGCACGCCGACAGCTTCTGCGGTTCCGCCGCAGTAAGCGCTGAGGGCGAATTCGCGCCGATGCTTCTGACCCTCGCTTGGACATACCGGAACGAAGCTTGATCCCGAGCAGGCTGAACCGGAATACGTCAGTTGTTGCCGTCACTGGGAACGCATCACATGCGCATCACTCGGCTCAGGCTTCTGGGCTTCAAATCGTTCGTCGAACCGACCGAACTGGTCATTGAACCGGGCTTGACCGGCGTCGTTGGCCCCAACGGCTGCGGAAAGTCCAACCTGCTTGAAGCGCTACGCTGGGTGATGGGCGAAACTTCGCACAAGTCGATGCGCGCCGCGGCGATGGACGACGTGATCTTTTCCGGCACGACCACGCGGCCCGAGCGCGGCAGTGCCGAAGTGACGATGTTTCTCGACAATTCGGCCCGCAAGGCCCCGGCCGAATTCAACGGCTCCGATACGATCGAGATCACGCGCCGTATCGAGCGCGAGGCGGGCTCGGCCTACCGCATCAACGGCCGCGAAGTGCGCGCCCGCGACGTCAAAGTGCTGTTCGAAGACGCGGCCACCGGCGCACGCTCCCCGGCACTCGTCCGCCAGGGCCAGATCGGCGAACTCGTCAACGCCAAGCCGGAGCAGCGCCGCCGCATTCTGGAGGATGCGGCCGGCATTGCCGGTCTTCACACCCGCCGCCACGAAGCTGAGCTGCGCTTGAAGGCGGCCGAAGGCAACCTGGAACGCTTGAACGACGTGCTGGGCCAGTTGAACAGTCAGGCCGAGGCGTTGAAGCGCCAGGCCCGGCAGGCGCGGCGCTACAAGGACATCTCCGCCGAAATCCGCCAGAGTGAAGCGCTGCTGCTCCATCTTGCCTGGACCGACGCACAAGCCGCCGTAACCGGCGAAGAAGGCGCGCTGACCGAGGCGATGACGCGTCTGGGCGCGGCGACCGAGGCCGAGGCCAAGGCGTTCAACGACGAAATGCGCTTTGCTGAAGCGCTGCCGCCGCTGCGTGAAGCCGAGGCGGTCAAAGCCGCGGCGCTCGCCCGCTTCCGCATCGAACAGGACAACCTCGACCGCGAGGCTGAGCGGGCCAAGGCGCGCGCCGCCGATCTGGAAGCCCGCGCCAAGCAGCTCGAGGCCGATATCTCGCGTGAGACCAACTTCGTCACCGAAGCAAAAGAATCGCTGACCCGGATCGAGGCCGATATTGCCGCCGTGAAGGAAGCCGACGACAAGGCTGCAACGCTGCAGGAGATCGCCGAGAACGATCTCGAAGCCGCCGAAGGCAAGCTGACCGATGCCGACGCCAAGTTCGCCGATATCACCCACAAGGCCGCCGAAGCGCGCGCCCGGCTGAAGAGCCTCGAAACCGCGCTCGCCGAGCGCAAGGATATCGTCGCCCGCATCACCAAGCAGCTTGCAGGCCTGGATACGCAAATCCGCGACGTGACGGACACTGCGCCCGACGCCGAAAAGCTCGCGGCGATCAGCGAAGACGGCAGCCGCCTGGCCCGTGAGATCACGGAGATCGAGCCGCAGGCCCTTGCCGCCGAAGAAGCCTCCAAGACCGCCCAAGCGGAAGCCCGCGCCCGCCGGGACGAAGCCGCGCGCGTGCGCCTTGCCGCCAACGCCTTTTCGACCGAGCGCGAAACGATTGCCAAACTGTTGGCCCCGGCCAACGACGGCGGCTTCCCGCCCGTGGTCGATCAGATGCGCGTGTCGCCCGGCTATGAGACGGCGCTAGGTGCCGCCCTTGGCGACGATCTCGAAGCACCGATTGCGCCGGAAGCCAGCATCCATTGGCGCGGCCTCGACGTGGCGGCGGAAGATCAGGCGCTTCCCGCCGATGCCGAACCGCTCGTCATGCACGTCGAAGCTCCGCCGCAATTGCACCGCCGCTTGCGCCAGACCGGCGTCGTCGCCCGTGCCGATGGCGCGCGTCTGCAGCCGCACCTGAAACCCGGCCAGCGCCTCGTCTCACGCGAGGGCGATCTGTGGCGGTGGGACGGGTTTGTTGCCGCCGCCGATGGTGTGACCCCCGCGGCCCAGCGCCTGGCGCACAAAAACCGGCTGATCGAACTTGATCGCCGCGCGGCCGAGGTTTTGGCCCAGGCCAAGGACACGATCGACGCCGAACGCAACGCCGCCGAAGCCGCGACCAAGGCCGAAGCCGAGGAGCGCCGTCTGCGCCAGCTCTGGCGCGACAAACAGACGGAACTCGCCAAGGTTCGCGAGCAGCTGACCGTGATGGAGCGCAACGCGCGGGATATCGAAACGCGCCTTGCGGCTCTCAACACCCAGCGCGGCCGCGCCGACGAAGACCTGACGACGGCGCAATCGCGTCATGTCGAGATCGAAGCCCAGATCGTCACCATGAGCGAAGGCGAAGATCTGGAGCCCCAGCTCAAGGCCGCTCAAGCTGCCGCCGAAGCGGCGCGGCGCGACGTCTCCGAAGTGCGCGTGAGGCTCGGCTCGCTCGACCGCGATCACCAGATCCGCGCCGAAAAGCTGCGCCATGCCCAGGCCGAAGTGGCGCGGTGGCAAGGCCGCCGCAAGAGCTCGGAAGAGCAGCTTGAGAATCTCGGCACGAGGCTCACCGAAGCGCGCGACGAACTCAAGAGCTACGACGGCTTACCGGAAAAGATCGCTGCCCAGCGCGAGACGCTGCTGAGCGAACTGTCCCGCGCCGACGAGGAACGCAAGGCTGCCGCTGACGCCCTTGCAGAAGCCGAGAGCGCGGTCAAGGCCGCAACCGGCGCCTTGCGCACGGCCAATTTGGACGTGTCGGCCGCGCGCGAAGTCAAAGCCCGCATCGAGGCAAAGCTTGAAGCCGCGCGCCATCGCCGCCAGGAAGAGGCGAGGCGAATTCGCGAGACCTTCGAGGTCGCGCCCGAGAATTGCCTGTCGCTCGCCTGTCTCGAAGCTGGTGCCGCGCTTCCCGCCTACGTCGACGTCGACCGCCAGTTGACCAAGCTCAAGGCCGATCGCGAGCGGCTGGGCGGCGTCAATCTGCAAGCCGATGAAGATCTGGCTGAACTCTCGACCCAGCTGGAGAGCATGACGTCCGAGAGAAACGACGTCGAACAGGCAATCGCCAAGCTGCGCGGCGCCATTCAGCAGTTGAACCGCGAGGGCAAGTCGCGGCTCGACGATGCCTTCAAGCTCGTCAACTCGCATTTCGAGCGGCTGTTCACGCACCTGTTCGGCGGTGGTGAAGCGCGGCTCGAGATGATCGAAAGCCCGGAAGACCCGCTCGAAGGCGGCCTTGAAATCATCGCCAAGCCGCCCGGTAAGAAGCCGGCGACGCTGTCGCTTTTGTCCGGCGGCGAGCAGACGTTGACGGCGCTCTCGCTCATCTTCGCCGTATTCCTCACCAACCCGTCGCCGATCTGCGTGCTGGACGAGGTCGACGCCCCGCTCGACGACGCCAATGTCGACCGCTTCTGCCGCCTGATGGAGCAGATGGCCGGCGAAACGGCGACGCGGTTCCTGGTCATCACCCACCACCCGATGACCATGGCGCGCATGCACCGCCTGTTCGGCGTGACAATGGCTGAAAAGGGCGTGTCGCAGCTCGTCTCCGTCGATCTGCAGACGGCCCAGAGCTTCCGTGAGGCAAGTTGAAACCGCGGAACCGCCGCTGAAGCGGTCGCGTTCTCCCTGCAAGCACGTTGCAGCCGGAGATGAGCGATGACTGAACATGACAGGAACCGGAGGACGACGACGGCGGGCGAACATCCGAACGCCCGGTCGGAGAGTGTGCTGACGCCGACAGAGGTTCGCCAAGCTTCACCACGCCTCACCAACTTGCGCGTGCTCATCGCCTCGCTGGTCACGTTGGGTGTCATCGGTGCGGGGTTGCTCGCAGCATTTTATGCAACCTCATCACAGCCGGTCGTACCGGTCGCAAACCCACCGGACCGGCCCTCGGAACCGCCGGCATCGGCGACACCCTATGGCGGGAAGATCCAGGGCAGCGCCCCCTAACCCCGCTCAAAATACGACCCGTTGCGTCAAGCGCCCGGCCCGGGGGGACTGCGATGTCATCTGACGCAACGCGCCGTCGCCCGTCCGTGGCAGACCTCGCCAGTTTCCGGCCTCGACCGGCACGACGTTCGTCTGCAACTTTCGTCTCAACGACGGGTCGTTTTTGAGGACCTGACCACCCCCGGCTGAGCAAGATAATGTGCCCGGCACTGGGTCGAACGGCCTGCGCGGTTTCGCCGTACCTGAGCGGGGTTTTTCGCCGCCCCCCGTTCCTTGACACCCCCATACCCCGCAACTATGGTGCCCGCCGTCGGCATCCCGACGCGTCAGGATTTCCCGCATTCAACTGGACGGAATTCGCCATGTCTGCCGAAGGCAAGGGTCAAGACCCTGGGCATGGTCAGATCAGTCCGGAAGAGCGCGAGGCCATCCGGCAGCGCTCGGCTGAAATCGGCAGAAAGCTCGACGCCGCAAAAGCGAAACGGGCTGACGCCGCAGGCCAGGATCGGCGCCGGCAGTCCGCTTTTGGACAGGCCTTCAAGTTCGCCGCTGAATTGATCGTCGGCGTGGCTGTAGGCGGGTTTATCGGCTGGGCGCTGGACAACCAGTTCGGCACCGCGCCTTGGCTGATGATCGTATTAGTGGTGTTCGGCTTCGCCGCCGGTCTTTTGAACGTGATCCGGGCGGCGAAGAAGGCACAGGCGGAGAATGAGGCCGCACAGCGCGCCGCTCCGTCAGTCGCTGTCGATGATGACGAGAACTAGGGGGTTACCTTGGCTGCAGAAGGCGGACACGGCGGCGAACACCATAGCCCGATGGAGCAGTTCGAGATCCAGAGGATTTTCCCTCTCGAGATCGGCGGCTATGACGTCTCGTTCACGAACGCATCATTCTACATGGTGCTGGCGCTGGTCCTCATCTCGGCGTTCCTGATTTTCGCCATGCGCCACCGCGCGCTGATCCCCGGCCGCATCCAGTCCATGGCCGAGATTGTCTACGAATATGTCGCCGGCATCGTTCGCGACAACTTGGGCGAGGACGGGATGAAGTACTTCCCGTGGGTGTTCTCGCTGTTCATCTTCATTCTCGTGCTGAACCTGATCGGCATGATTCCCGGCAACTTCACGGTGACGAGCCATATCATCGTCACGTTCGCGCTGGCCGCGATGGTCTGGCTTGTGGCGACCCTGATCGGCTTTGCCAAGCACGGGCTCGGCTATCTGAAGTTGTTCGTGCCGGAAGGCGTGCCGCTCTGGCTCATGCCGGTCATCATCCCGATCGAGCTCATCTCCTACTTCATCCGCCCCATCAGCCACTCGGTGCGTCTGTTCGCTAACATGATGGCGGGCCACACGATGCTGAAGGTGTTTGCCGGCTTCGCCGTCAGCCTGCCGGTCTGGGGCAAGATCGCACCCGTCGGCTTCATGGTCGCGTTCACCGGTCTTGAGTTCCTGGTCGCCTTCCTTCAGGCGCTGATCTTCACGGTTCTGACCTGCATCTACCTCAACGATGCGGTCAACATGCACCACTAATCCGGGCAACCGGACAGTCGTTTCTGCCTCTTCAACGATCCAAGCAAAGGGAGACTTCAATGGAACTTCAAGCTGCCAAAATGATCGGCGCGGGCCTTGCGTGCTCGGCTCTGATCGGCGCCGGCGTCGGCATCGGCAACATCTTCGGCAACTACCTCTCGGGCGCCATGCGCAATCCTTCCGCTGCTCCGGGCCAGTTCACCAACCTTCTGATCGGCTTCGCTCTTGCTGAAGCAACGGGTCTGTTCGGCCTGCTGATCGCGCTCATCATCCTCTACGGTTGATCGATCGCAATTAGAAACGCCTGGAGGCGATGATGTTTGCCGGCATGTCAATGCTAGCAGTTGCGGCGATGGAAGCCGCCCATGACGTGGCCAACGCGGCCACCCATGAGGCTGCGAAGTCGGGTCTTCCGCAGCTCAATACGCACTACTTCTCGCCCCAGCTGTTCTGGTTGGCGCTGACGTTCCTTGCTTTGCTGTTCATGATGTGGAAAGTCGCACTTCCCCGGATCGGGGAAGTGATCGACGAGCGTCGTGAGCGCATTGCCCGCGATATCGAAGCCGCGGGCCGGCTCAAGGCCGAGACCGACAAGGCTCTCGCCGACTACGAGAAGGCCCTGTCAGACGCGCGGTCGAATGCGTCGGGCATCGCCAAGCAGATGCGCGACAAGCTCACCAGCGAAACCGACGCTGAAAAGGCCAAGGTCGAAAGCCAGATTGCCGCCAAGCTCGCCGAGGCGGAGGCGCGGATCGCCGCCACCAAGTCGAAGGCGCTCTCTGCCGTCAACGATATCGCCGCCGACACCGCGACCGCCGTCGTCTCCAAGCTCATTGGCCAGGACGTCCATGCGGACGAGGTCAAGAAGGCGCTGGCCGCCATCGCCGGGAAGTGAGGACTTATGTTCGATCCGCAGAATCCGCAGTTCTGGGTCCTGGTGGCCTTCCTGATCTTCGTGGGCCTGGTGCTGTACTACCGCGTGCCGGCGATGATCGGCAAAATGCTGGACGAGCGCGCCGAAGCCATCCGCAAGGAACTCGACGAAGCCCGCCGCCTGCGTGAAGAGGCGCAGGCGCTGCTCGCCGATTACCAGAAGAAGGCCAAGGAAGCCGAGACCGAAGCCAAGTCGATCATCGACCAAGCCAAGACTGAAGCGGAAACGCTGGCTGCCGAAGCCCGCAAGGCGCTTGCTGAAAACATCCAGCGCCGGTCCAAGCTCGCTGAAGACAAGATCGCCCGGGCCGAGGCACAGGCCTTGAGCGAAGTGCGTTCGACCGCCGTCGAGACGGCGCTTGCCGCTGCCGAGAAGTTGCTCGCCAACCGCGCCACGGGCGCAACCGGCGACGGGCTGATCGATCAGGCGATCAAGGATCTGCGCGGCAAGCTCAACTGAGCCAAGCGTCGAGAGACATTCCGCAAAACATAAAACCGGGCTCAAAGCCCGGTTTTTTGTGTCTGTTCAGCAGCTCACGCCGTGTCTTGATTGGGGGGCGCCTGCAGGGCCGCGCACCTGGCTGCTCAGCCCGCGCCGGCCGCCTTGCTGTCGAAGCCGACCTGGACTTCGAACTCGCCAGGGCGCGAGCCTTCCGGCACGTCGAAGGTGACGATGCGCACGGCCGAGAAGTAGCCGATGGGCTTATCGACGCCGACAGCCACGTCCACTTTCATGCTGTCGCCGGCGACCTTGGCACGCTTCGAATCGTTGACGACGACGTTAACCGGCAGGCTGACGTTGCCGGGCTTGCCCTTGGGCCCCAGCAGCACGCGGCCCGAGAAGCCGTATTTGACCGTCACGCGGCCGGGCTCGACCTGACATTCGCGCGCCGTCTTGGTGATCTCTCCGCGATGGATGATCGCCAGCCCGTCGCCGGCGCGGCCCGGCTCGTAGAAGGTGATGTTGTTATCGCGTGGGGCGACGACGAAGCGCGGGCAGCCGGCGGCGACTTCGCCAATCGACGTGCTGCCGGTCGTGCCTTCCGTGCTCTTGGCAGCGGCAAGCAACTGCTCTTCCGAGACAGACGCCACGTCGGTCTTGGGCGAGGAGGAACCGAACATGCCTCCGCCGAGGCCTGACGTGAGCGACGACATTCCGCATCCGCCAAGTGTGCCCGAGAGTGCGGCGACGGCCAGCAAAGCGGGCCATGACAGTCCGACAAGGTGCACGCGCGCTTTTCGCGCTTCCGCGGCCGATTTGGCTGGCGCCCGGTCAATTGTCGTAGGAAACAAGCCCGTCTCCCGGAGAGGTTTTCCCCGGCCCCTTGTAATGTCTGCAAAGCACCGTAGCATCCCGGGCCGAACCCGTCCAAGACGTTTCGCTGCCCTATCCGCTGAATTCAAAGGACTAATCGCCTTCATGTCTGTCCTTAACCACGTCCGCGAAGCGGCACAAAAGCCGAAGCTGACACTTCTACTGGCCGCCCCGCGCGGGTTCTGCGCCGGCGTGGACAGGGCGATTCAGATCGTTGAACAGGCTCTCGCGAAATACGGGGCGCCTGTCTACGTCCGTCACGAAATCGTCCACAACCGCTACGTGGTCGACTCTCTCAAGGCCAAAGGCGCCGTTTTTGTGAAGGAGTTGGACGAGATACCCGAAACACTTCAACCCGTGATTTTTTCGGCACATGGGGTGGCCAAAGCGGTCCCGGCGGCCGCGGCGCACCGCAATATGTTCGTGCTCGACGCCACCTGCCCGCTGGTGTCCAAGGTGCATATGGAAGCAACCCGCCATTACGATCAGGGCCGGCAGATCGTGCTCGTCGGCCACCGCGGGCATCCGGAAGTGATTGGCACCATGGGGCAGCTGCCGGAGGGCGCCGTGCATCTGGTCGAAACCGCCGATGATGCCCGGGCGTTTGCGCCGGCCGACCCCGCCCGGCTCGCCTACGTCACGCAGACGACGCTGTCGATCGACGATACGGCCGAGATCGTCGAGATATTGAAGGCACGGTTTCCGGCCATCTCGGGCCCGGTCAAGGAAGACATCTGCTATGCCACCACCAACCGCCAGAACTCGGTCAAAGCCATTGCCGGGCGGATCGATGCCCTGATCGTTGTCGGCAGCCCCAAGAGTTCCAACTCGCTTCGGCTCGTCGAAGTCGCCGAGCGCTCGGGCTGCTCGCTGGCCGTGCTCGTTGAACGTGCCGATCAGCTGCCCTGGGACAAGTTGCAGGGCATCCAAAGCGTCGGCGTGACTGCGGGAGCATCCGCACCGGAAATCATCGTCTCGGAGGTCATCGAAGCGTTCAAGGAACGCTATGACGTGACCATTGACATTGTGTCCACGGCGGAGGAACGGGTGGTGTTCAACGTTCCTCGCGAGTTGCGCACCCGCGCCTCGGTCAATTCCTAACCGCTCCCCAGAGGCAAGGGCCTGATGGCTGTCTACACCGAAGTCAGCGACGAGGAGCTGCAGACCTTCATCGGCCGCTACGGCATCGGCGAATTGCTGTCCTACAAGGGCATCGCCGAGGGCGTCGAGAACACCAACTACATGGTGCACACCTCATCGGGCACGTACATCCTCACGCTGTATGAAAAGCGCGTCGATCCGAACGATCTGCCGTTCTTCCTGGGGCTGATGGAGCATCTTTCGTCCAAGGGCGTGACCTGCCCGCTGCCCGTCCACGATCGGACCGGCAAGGTCTTGAACAGCGTCGGCGGGCGGCTCGCCGCCATCATCACATTTCTCGACGGCATGTGGCCGAGAAAGCCAAAAGCGCAGCACTGTGCCGAGGTCGGCCGGGCGCTCGCCCGCATGCATCTGGCCGGTGCGGACTTCACAGCGAAGCGGGCCAACGCGCTTGGGCTTGCCGGCTGGGCGCCGCTGTTCGAGAAGTTCGCGGATCACGCCGATGACATCCTGCCAGGGATGAAGCGGCTGATCGCAACAGAGCTTGAAGCCCTTGCCGCCGCTTGGCCCAAAGACCTGCCGTCCGGCGTCATCCACGCCGATCTTTTCCCCGACAACGTGTTCTTCATCGGCGATCAGCTGTCGGGTCTCATAGACTTCTATTTCGCCTGCAACGACGCCTGTGCCTATGATCTCGCGATCTGCCTCAACGCCTGGTGCTTCGAGCAGGATTTCTCGTTCAACGTCACCAAGGGCCGGGCGCTGCTCAAGGGCTATGACGAGGTGAGGCCGCTTGCGGCTGCAGAGCGCGCCGCCTTTCCGGTACTGGCCCGCGGTGCCGCCATGCGCTTCCTGCTGACTCGAAGCTATGACTGGCTCAATACGCCGAAGGACGCGCTGGTCGCCCGCAAAGACCCGTTCGACTACGTGCGCCGCCTGCGCTTCCACCAGGGTGCCAGATCGATCGCCGACTATGGCGGCGAGGCGGCGTGATGACTTCCCACAAGCCGCATATTGAAGTTTACAGCGATGGCGCATGCTCGGGCAATCCCGGCCCCGGCGGCTGGGGCGCCGTGCTGATTTCCGGTCATCACCGCAAGGAAATCCATGGCGGTGAAGCGCAGACGACCAACAACCGCATGGAACTTCTGGCGGCGATCTCCGCCCTTGAAGCTTTGAAAAAGAAAAGCCGTGTCGATCTGTGGACCGACAGCGTCTACGTCCGCAGCGGCATCACCGGTTGGGTACACGGCTGGAAGAAGAACGGCTGGAAGACGGCCGGCAAGAAGCCGGTCAAGAACGTCGAGCTATGGCAGAGGCTCGACGAACTCAATCAGAAACATGAGGTGACCTGGCATTGGCTGAAAGGCCACGCCGGCCACCCCGAGAACGAACGCGCCGATGAACTCGCCCGCACCGGGATGGCGCCGTTCAAGTAGATTTCTCCCTCTCACCAAGGAGAGGGGCCAACAGAATTACAGCGACCGGTCGATCATCGAGCACAAATTGGCGGCGCTCGACTTTTCGGCCTCCGGCGGCGAATCCTCGATGTTCAGCACCTTCACCACACCGTCGTCGACCAGCATGGCGTAGCGCTTGGACCTAAGGCCCAGTCCAAAGCCCGAAAGATCGATGTCGAGCCCGGTGGCCTTGGCAAATTCCCCCGAACCATCGGCGAGCATCAGGATGTTGCCGGCCGCGCCGGTGTCCTTTGCCCAGTTGTCGAGAACGAAAATATCGTTCACCGCGGTACAAGCGATGGTGTCGATACCCTTGGCTTTCAATTCGCCGACCCGATCGACAAAGCCCGGCATGTGGTTCTTGTGGCAGGTCGGCGTGTAGGCCCCCGGCACGGCGAACAGCGCGACCTTCTTGCCTTTGAACACCTCGTCCGTCGACATCGCGGCTGGGCCATCCGCCCCCATGACCGTGAACTTCGTTCCCGGAATTTTGTCGCCAACCTTGAGAGCCATAGTCGTCCTCTTTTTCTGTTCGGTGGGAGTGGTGGTCTGGTCGCGCCACGCTCTAGGGCTGCAGCGTGAAAACGGCTTCCGACTGCCCGGCGGGCCCTGTCATGGTAATGCGCATGTCCTTTCCGGCAAGATCGGCGAACGTGCCGGTGACGTCGGCCTTGTACGTCGCGCGGCCATCCTTGGATGAAACGCGTTCCAGCACGGGTACAAACGATCCTTGAGGCCCTTCGATAAAGGCGTCGCCCTCGCCGCTTCCAGGTTCGGCGACCTCGAGCGTCAGCGTTACTTTTCCATCCGATTTGTCGATCCGTGTCGCCACCAGCTTGGGGTCCGTCTCCGCCAGCGGCTTTGAGCGTGGGACAGCCTTCAAAGCCTCTGTAAGGATCGGCGACGTTTCAACGTCAGGCGGGATCGAAAGTTCCAGATCCGCCTCCGCTGGAATGCAGATATCCTTGCAGATGCCGTAGGCGGCCTTGAGCTTCAACACGACCGGTGCCGCCGGGTTTTTGGCCGTCATCAGCACCGGAAAGGTGACGTGCTCCTCGTAACCTATCGTCGTTCCCGCCTTGTCGACGAGCCTTTGTGGGGCCGGAAACAGGACTTCTGCCGTCTTGAGGTTTTCAGATCCGGACCAATCGAATTCGGGCGGGATGCCGCCCGCGTCACCGGGCGTGCGCCAATAGGTTTTCCAGCCAGGCGGAAATTTCAACTCGACACCCGCATAGAGCGGCGCGCCCGTCCCGGCCCGACCGGCAACGAGCCGCGCCTGGGAATTAAAACCCTTGTTCCAGGCGGACTGCACGCCTTCGTCAGCCGCCGCATCCCCGGCACCGCCGGACCATACGGTTGCAGATATCAACAGCCCTAACGCGGCGTTTGCCAATCGCATCATACCTGCCCTTCTAGCGGAGTCATCCGATCCGGCAAGTCACAAACCGGCCCAAATGCGGCGGCGCTGCCCCGCCCGGGCTCGTAAATGGGCCTGCAAATCATATCCTGCAAGCCGTCTTCACGCCGCCCCAGACAGGGTCTAATCTTTCGGCCATGAAAGTGCCGAAGCAGACACGCCGCCGCGACGCCAAAACAGGATTTCTGGAAGGACAGCTTCTGGTCGCCATGCCGCGCATGACCGACCGGCGCTTTGCACGCTCGGTTATTTACCTGTGCGCCCATTCCGAAGAAGGCGCCATGGGCCTCATCATCAATCAGCGCGCCAACCACATCACCGCACCCGATCTTCTGGAGCGGCTTGGCATTTCGACCCGCTCCAGCTCCGATGAAATTTCCAGCGAGGTGCTCTCGCTCTCCATTCAGGTTGGTGGGCCGGTGGAAACCGGACGCGGTTTCGTGCTGCACAGCGCCGATTACTTTGCCGAAGATTCAACGCTGGCAATCGAGAAGGACGTCTGCCTCACCGCGACGGTCGACATCCTGAAGGCCATCGCCCAGGGCGAAGGACCCAACCGCGCATTGCTGGCGCTCGGCTACTCCGGATGGTCGCCGGGCCAGCTCGAAAGCGAGATCCAGGCCAACGGCTGGCTCAATTGCCCCGCCGACGCCGACCTCATTTTCGATTCCGATCTCGACAGCAAATACGCCCGCGCCATGGCCAAGCTCGGCATCGACCTGTCGCATCTCGTCAACGACGCCGGCCACGCTTGAGGCCGGAGCATAGGCGGCAATCTATTCGAGACCGTAGCGCTGCAAGAGCCGGTAGAGATTGCGCTCGCTGACGCCGAGAACGGACGCGAGCTTGGCCCGGTGCCCCGAATATTTGCCGTGCAGCAGCTTCACATAGCTGAGCCTCACATCTTCAAGTGTCGGCTCGTGATCGAATTGCAGCTTGATCTCGCCCGTGCCGTTGCCAGCCTCCTGAGGCAGGCCCAGATGGCGTGCGTGGATGGTCGATTCCGATCCGGAAAGAATGATCGCGCGCTCGATCACATTGCGCAGTTCGCGCACGTTGCCCGGCCAGCCGTAGGCGACGAGAGCGCGCTCAGCACCCCGTGACAGTTCTTTTTTGAAGCGGCGCGAGAAATCGTGCTTCTCGAGGAAATAGCGGGCGAGAATGACGATGTCCTCGCGCCGCTCGCGCAGCGGCGGAACGCGGATGGTGAAGGCGCTCAGGCGGTAATAGAGATCCTGGCGGAAACGTCCTTCCTTGGCCATGGCCGCCAGATCGCGGTTGGTTGCAGCGATGATGCGCGCATCAGCCGTCAGGTCCTTGATGCCGCCGACGCGGCGGAACTGACGCGTTTCGATGACGCGCAGCAGTTTGGCCTGCGAGGTTGGCGAAATCTCGCCCATTTCGTCGAGAAACAGCGTGCCGCCATCGGCGGCTTCGATCAGGCCGCGCTTCTGCGAGACAGCGCCGGTGAAGGCGCCCTTTTCGTGTCCGAAGAGTTCAGATTCGAACAGGTTCTCGTGCAGCGTGCAGCAGTCGAGCACCACATAGTTGCGCTCCGCCCGCTGACTGCGCTCATGGATTTCGCGCGCCGCCACTTCCTTGCCGACACCGCTCTCACCTTCCAGCAGCACGGTTGTCGTCGACTGCGCGACGGCATCTATCAACTGATCGAGATCGCGCAACGCGGGGCTGGAGCCGACGAGCAGGCTCTGCCTCTTGGCCCGCTGCCGGTCGCGCACGAACTCATAGTCGCGCTTCAAAGCCGTGCTTTGCAGCGCGCGCGCCACTTCAAGTTCGAGTTCTTCAAGGTTCACGGGTTTCGACAGGTAAGCAAAAGCGCCGTTCTTGACGGCTTCAACGGCGTTCTGAATGGAAGCGTAAGCTGTCAATACGATGACAGTGTGATCTTCCGCGAGCATCTTGATGAGATCGAGGCCGTTGGCATCCGGCAGCCGCATGTCGAGAATGATGAGATCGGGTTCGGAATGCTGAAGCAGATGCTCGGTATCCTTCCAGCATTTTGCGGTCTGGATGCGATAGCCGATATGGGCGAGCTGGCGGGAAATGAGGTCTTTGAGGACATTGTCGTCCTCGACCACCAGAACGGATTTCTTCTGCACATCGAGGGTCATGAGAGCGTCCTGTTGGCGTCGGCCTTGGGGAATTCGATGGTGAATGTCGTGCCTTTGCCCACGCGGCTTTCGACATCGATGCGGCCCTGGTAACGCGCAACGATAGCCTTGCAGATGGTGAGGCCGAGACCGGTGCCCTGGATACCGTCTGCGCGCTTCGAATAGAACGGCTCGAAGATATGTTCCAGGACCTCTGGCTCGATACCGACGCCAGTGTCCGTGATCCTGACAGCGACGTCGTGGCCCTGGTGGCGCCCTTCGACTGTCAGAGACCCGCCGTTAGGCATGGCGTGAAAGGCATTCTGCGTCAGATTGAGGATCAGCATCCGCAGTTCTGAATCGGTTGCGAAGACGCGCAGATCCTCCTGGCCCAAATCGAATTTGATGACGATCTGCGATTGCTCCGCCTCGTAGCGCAGCAGAGAAACGACTTCGGGGATGATCGTCGAAAGCGAGACCAGCTGCAGGCTCTGGCTCGGCACCTGACTCAGGTCCAGCAGGCGCTTGGTAACGCGGATGCACTTTTCGACCTCGCCATCCACCATGCCGAGATATTCCGATGTCTCCGCATCAAGCTTTTCCGACGTCTCTGCGCGCCGGATGAGCGCCTGGAGGCCAAGCCGGACCGATGCCAGCGGGTTGTAGATCTCATGCGCGACGCCGGCGGCAAGCTGGCCTATCTCCGACAGGCGCTGCTCCTGCGAATACTTCACCGGCTGCTCCAGATCGCGAATGGCCTCGACGATATAGACGCGCGCCACGCCATCCTTTTTCATGCTCAGGCGAGCGGCGGTCGTCTCGACAAACAGCTCGCTGCCGTCGCCGCGCACGTGGCGATGGATGTACTTGATCGGCTCGCCATCGGCCTTGATGGCGTGGAAAGGACAGGTGAGCAACGTCGGCGGACAACGCTCTGTGCGGCCGTGGATCGCGTAGCAAGGTACACCAATAATGGGGTCGTTGCCCGGCTGAACCTGTTTGGCGTAGGCGGTGTTGGCCATCACGACGGTATAGGCCTCGTCAAGGACCCGCACGCCGTCCGGCACGGTATCGATGAGCGACTGGAGGAATGCTTCCTTCTCTCGCACCTCGTTGACGCCTTTTTCGATTGTATCGGCCATGCTGTTGAAGCTCTTGAACAGATCGACCAGTTCGTCGTCACGGTTTAGTTCAGGTGCTACGCGTATGCTCAAATCGCCGGAGGCAAGCGTCCGGCTGGCCGTATCGAGCGCGAGGATCGGCTTCAACACCTGCTTTCTCAGCACCAGCCAGGCCGTCGTCATGCCCATGAGAACGACCAGAAGCCCGGCGCCGCTCATCAGGCCGGCGGCGCGCAACGCCTCGGTCTTGATCCCGGTGACATCGTGATCGACCACCAGCGTGCCATTGACCGGATGGGCCGATGCTTCACCGTGGCATCCCTTGCATTCCGGCTTGTTGTGAATCGGATGCACGCTGCGAAGAACCTGCTTGCCGTCCGCAAGATCGACCATCTGCGTCGAGGCCGCTGGCGGCATCGCGGCCGCCGTCTCGCAGCCCTCACAACCGAGTTCAGCGTCGCTCATGGTCCTGCCGAGCACCGAAGGATCGCTGGAAAAGCGCACTTCGCGTGACGGATTGATGATCCTGACGCTGACGATGCCCGGCTGCTGCCCGAGACGCGTGATGATCTCTTGCAGACCCGGAAGATCGCGTTTCAACATCGCGTTCTCGAGCGAAACCTGAAACAGGCGATTGACCTGATCGCTGGCAAAGCCGCGCTCGATACCCAGTTGCGTTCTGTAGGTCTGAATAAACAGAAACAGAAAGACGAGCGAGGCGAGGACCAGGCCGGCGGCAAGGCCCGCCAGCACCTTGCGGCTGAGACGCGAGGCCGCTGTCATGATGCTCCTGCCTCTGATCGCTTCGCATCAGCCGCCACACAGTAGCGAGAGCGGGAACTCACTCGCGAACCTGAAACAGGAGTCCGGCGTGATTTTTCTTCTGGCAGATTCTGCATATTTCGGTGTTTTTGCGCTGACCTTGCCCGACAGACGGCGCCAGCACACCAGCGGACGGACGATGGAAGGGCGCGCCGCATTTGCAGCACGTCGCGGATGCGAGCGGCACGTGCGTGACGGCGGCCTGCGCCATCTCCAGCAGCGTGATCGCATTGGGTTCGCAGACATCCGCGCATAGATGGCATCCAGTGCAGTCTTCCGCGTCGATGCTATAGCCTTGCCCCGAAGCGTCAGACTTGAGAGAAATGACGCCATGTGGGCAGATCCGCGTGCAGGCATCGCAGCCGTCGCATCGGCTCTGTTCGAGTTGTGGTACGAAGCGGAAAAGCGCATCGGCCACACCAGCCGCGCCTGATTGCGCCACGGCCGAAACCGACGCCGGCATCGGCTTCAATGTAATGCCGAGCCAACCCCTGCGACTTTGATCTATGTCATTACCCCGCTCTGAGGCCTGCTGGCGCGCCCGGCCCCAGGCTGCCGGCGGCACGTCGCGATGCGCAAGCGGGCTTTGACGGCGCGACAGGCGGCGCAGATTGAGCCTGGCAAGGGCCAGTTCGAACGTCCGCGGCGTGGCGCGCGGACACGTGGCGCACGATCCTCGCGCGGTCACGATATCCTTGATTCCAGCGTCCGCGACCTCCTCGAGGTCCCGCTCGCCAATCGCATGCAGGCAAGGGACGGCGCCGGTGCCGCCGCCCGCCTGCGCGTATTCGCAGGCATAGAGCGCGGTGGCATTGTCCTGGTCGAGGTAAGCATCATATGAGACGCCATCGAAGGTGATGGCCGATTCCGGGCAGGCCGGCCGGCACAGCCCGCAGCCGTCGCAGAGGGCCGCTTCGAACGTCAGGGCATCGTCTGACATGGAGAACGCGCGGCGCGGACACGCCGTCACGCATGCCGTGCAGCTTGCCGTGGCGCAAAGACCGTGAACGCACCTGTCTCCGTCGATTTCGGGCAGCGGGGCCGCTGCACCTGTCACCACGACGGCGCGACGCCCGGAACGTAGGGACGCTCCTCCGCCTCTTGCGGCTTCGCCTTACCTTTTGGCGCTGGTGCCGGTTTGGGCCGGACAACGCCGCTCAACGCCGTCAGATGGTCGCGCAGCTCATCGATATAGCTCGCCGTCAAAATCGCGATTGCGGCATACCACTCCGGCGCGCCCGACCTCACAAGCTGGATCGCGAACTTCTTGATCCACAGCATCAGGTGAGAATCGAGAAAGTTGGCGGTATCGGCGAGATCGGCCGGAGACTTGGCGTGGGCAATGGCATGCGCCACGAAACGCAGTTGGATGACGAGATGATCGTCCGGCCGCTTTGCCCAGTCGTCGACGACGAGATCGTGGCGGCGATACCATTCGCGCGTTTCGAACATGGGCGCCTGCTGCTCCATGTTGTCTTCGGTCATCCACACCGATTCCGATGGCGAGGCGCGATAGGTATGGCGAAGGTAGACGTCGGCGAATCCCGCGGCGAGATCGTCGAGCGCCATTTGCGTGATGGGTTTGGGAAGGGCATCGACAGCAAGGGCGAAGGCGGCCACAGCCGCCTTGCCGGCGTCGGACTGCATCACGAGCCCCAACTGCCGCTCGATGGGGCAGAGCTGCACCGCCTCGATGGTGGCCGCGGTGGGTTCGCGATCGTGGAGGCCGGCAAACAATTCCAGATCGCCGGCAGCTGCTTCCTTGAAGGCCTCGAAACTCGCCGCTTCCACGGGCCCGCCTGCGTTTGCTGCGGCGGATCCGGTCGCGTCACTCATTTCACGGCTCCCTTACTGTGGGCAACAAATACGATCGAAGGCCTGGTCAACTCCGGGTCCGCCATGTTCTGGACCTGGCTGACGAGCTTGTCCTTGTCGTGCGGGCCCATGGCCTTGGTTTCGTGCGTTCCCTCGCGCAATTTGTCAATCGGCCCGATGTCGAGCACGCGCATCATGCAGGCCATGACGCAGTAGGGTTTGCGGCCCGCGTCGATTTCGTCGACGCACATATTGCACTTGGACACGATGTTTTGATCGGGAATGAACTGCGGCGCACCGAACGGACAGGCGGCTTCGCAGCGCCGGCAACCGATGCACAACGTCGAGTCGATATCGACGATGCCGTCCTTCTTGCGCTTGTAGATGGCGCCCGTCGGACACGTCGGCAAGCACGCCGGTTCGGCGCAATGGTTGCACGACATATTGACTTTATAGGCGTAGACGTCGGGGAAAGTGCCACCCTCGACATACATCACGCGGCGAAAGCGCGGCCCCGGCGCCAGCCCGTTCTTATCCTTGCAGGCGATCTCGCACGCGCGGCAGCCGATGCAGTCGACGTTGTTGTGGATGAAGCCCAACTGCTCATCGGGCACGACCGGAACGTAGACTTCCCGCTTCTTGCGGAGCACCGCTTCCTTGATTGCCGCTTTATCCTTTGGCTCGGCCATGGCTCACTCCTTGCCTCAGGTTTTCTAAAGATCGCGGCGGAACACGTGACTGCGCGAAGTTGCGAGCCTGTCCCAACCCGGTCTGTGTTCAAGATCCGACTTCTTCAGATTGACGAGCACAGTATTGTAGGCGAAGGCGCCCGCCGGGCTCGGCTCATCGAGGGTGAGGAAGTCCGGATTGCCGCCGCGATCGACGCCGTTTTCGTCGATATCCATCCACGCGCCTTCATGCAGCACGGCCACGCCCGGCATGCACCGTTCGGTGACGTAAGCGGGCACCACGCACTTGCCGCGATCGTTGAACACTTCGACCGTATCACCCGTCTTGATGCCAAGCTTCTTGGCGTCGGAGGCGTTGATCGTCACTTCCTGTTCGAACGTCTCACGCAGCCAGCCGATGTTGTTGAAGATCGAGTGGGTGCGATGGCGCGGATGCGGGCTGACGAGGTGGAACGGATAGTCCTTGGTCTTGGGGCTGTTGAGCGACTCCCACGGCTCGATCCATTTGGGAATAGCAGGGATCTCGTAGCCGTACTGCGTCTTGGTCCAGTCGGTGATCTTACCGAGCACGCTAGAAAAAATCTCGATCTTGCCGGACGGCGTCTGGAACGGCGTACCCTTCTCGATCTGGTCGCGGAAGGCAACGTGCGGCTTGTCGAGGATGAACTTGTAGACGCCGTGCTTCTTGAAATCTTCCCAGCTCATGGTCACGCCTTGGTGGTGCATGACGCGCTCTTTCCACCAGTGCTCCAGATAGGCTTCATCCACAGCATCATCGTTCAAGAAATACTCGCGGCTGGCACGCGGATTGTAGGCCGGGCCGAAGCCGAGCCGGTAGGCAAGCTCCGTGAAAACCTGGAAGTCGGTCTTCGATTCACCCATCGGCTGAATGACTCTCGGCCGGTGGATATAATAGTGCCCCTTGTACCAGGGCAGCGCCACGTCATGACGCTCGAAGTGCGTGGCGATCGGCAACAGGTAATCGGCCCAGATGCCGGTCGGCGTGATGGTTGAATCCATGCACACGAACAGGCTTTCCTTGTCGCCCTCCGCCTCGAGTTTACGGATGGCCTGGATTTCCTTGTTGATGTTGGTGAGCTGGTTGATCCAGTCCGAACCCTGCCAGAAGATGCCGCGGATGTTGGGGATCACGCCGTCGAGATTGTCCGATCGCGGCCAGCAGCCGATTTCCTCGCGCTTAACGTTCGGATAGTTGAGCACGCAATGGGCCCAGCGGTCCGACTTGATCGACGCGAACCAGACATTGGCGAACTCGTCGTAGGGATAGGCCACCGCTTCAGAATGGAACGCCTTGCCCACGCCTTCCGCGCAGCCGCCGAGAATGCCGATGTTGCCGGTCATCGCCTGCAGCGCGGCCGCCATGCGGTTATACTGCTCGCCATAGGCATTACGGCCCGGAGACCAGGACGCCTTCAACGCCGCGGGCTTGGTCGTTGCATACTGCTCAGCGAGTTTCTTGATGTCGTCGGCCTTGACGCCGCAGATCGGCTCGGCCCACTCCGGGGACTTGGGCTGCCCATCGTTGGTGCCGAGGATGTAATCCTTGAAGCTTTCCTTGTCCTTGGCCCAATCGGGCATAGTGCCCTTGTCCATGCCCTGCGTGAACTTGTCGATGAAGGCCTGGTCATGCAGGTTGTTCGTGAAGATGTGGTGGGCCATGCCCGCCATCATCGCCGCGTCGGTATTGGGTTTGACCGGGATCCACCAGGCATCATAAACGGCGGCGGAATCGGTATATTGCGGATCGACGAGCACGAACTTGCAGCCGCGCTGCTTGGCAAGCCGCATGTAGTAAAACGTATTGCCGCCGTGGAAGGTGTAGGCCGGGTTCCAGCCCCACATGATGATCAGCTTGGCGTGGGCGAAGGCATCGTCCTCGTTGCCGTCTTCGATGGTGCCGAAAGTCATACGCGATGAGAACGTCGTGCCCTGGTAGGAGGGCACCGACCACGAACTGGTACGGCAGCCGAACATGCCCATGAAGCGGGCGAGCAACCCTTCGATCTGATCGGACTTGTGCAGCACGCCATAGGAGGCGCCGGCATAGCTCTGATCGAGAAGAGCCGTCGGACCATACTTCTGCTTGAGATACACCATCCGCTCGGCGATTTCACCCAGCGCCTCGTCCCAGGTAACGCGCTTGAACTTCGCTTCGCCCCGCTTACCGATGCGCTTCATGGGATAGAGCAGGCGTTCGGGAGAATAGAGGCGCGCGCGATAGGAACGGCCGCGCAAACAGGCGCGAACCTGCGGCTCTTCCTCTGTGTCCTTGCCGTAGAAGCCATCGGCCTGATAGCGGCCGTCGTCCGTCGACAATCGGACGATCACGTCACCCTTCTTGTGGGCCACGAGCATATGGCGCGAGCCGCAATTATGTGCGCAGCTCGTCACCACTGTTGTCAGTTCGTCGTCGCGAGGGTAGGGCTCGTAGGCGAAAGCCTGAGCCGGCTTCGATGCTCCTACGCTCCCTGCCCCTGCAACGGCGGCGCCAGCCAAGGCCGTCTTGAGCAAATCGCGCCTGTCGACATTGAGCGCGCTTTTCCAAGACGCTGCATCCCAAGAGCCGGCATTTCTCGGATCGATCATTGCTCAGTACCTCTCAAGTGTGCAGTGCCGTGACGTGGCTGTTTTTAGTTGGAGCCGATTACTTCTGCTCGGCGGGAGCCGGTGCGGCCGGAGTGCCTTCCATACCGCCCATACCGCCCATGCCACCCATACCGCTCATGCCTTCCTGCGGAGCGGCGGGTGCGGCCGGAGCAGCGGGTGCCTCGGTTGCAGCAGGCGCAGCAGGTGCCTCCGTTGCAGCAGGTGCAGCAGCCGGAGCTTCAGTCTTGGTTTCTTCCTTCTTCTGCTCCGAGCAGCCGGCAACAGCGACGAGCATCGAACCGGCGGCAATGGCCGCCATGGTCTTTGCGATCAGAGATTTCGACATATTGGTCTCCCTTTGAGAAATCCGTATCTTCGGTTGTGTTGACCAACTCACTTCATTCCAGTGAGGTGTTCGGGCGCTGACGTGGCCGGACGGTCCTTGGCCCAATCTGGAACCGCTGGATCCATACCGGGCCAGGGATGGCGCGGATATGGATAGTTATTGCGATACCACGACCTGCCACCGTGGCAACCATAACAGACGTCCGCCTGTGTCTTTGCCGCGGCTTCAATTGCGTCCGCCTTCAAATAATTGACCTGATGGCGCACAGTGCGGAATTGCTCAGCGTGGCAGCTTAGACATCCATTTGGCGCTTCAGGCGTTTCCATGCCTTCACGCAGCTCGGGCCATTTCTGCTGGTCAAAACCCATCACCGCACCCGGGAAGCTGCCGTGACACATCAAACAGGTCTTCGTTGGATCGACCATTTTGCGGAGAGCAAAACCACTTGCAGGCGCAGTTGCACTGCTGTGCGGAGCTTCTTCACGTAAGTCATTGCCTTGGTGACAGAAATTACATTTTAGATTCATAACTTTCGTGGCGTACGGCGATGACAAGTGCCGCGCGTGAAAGCTCATTTGCGCACCGTCATAGGTGTCGAGTGTCTGATACCACGCGATGGAATCGGCGGCCCTGACGCCAGCGGGCGAAGTTTCGCGCGGCTTGCTATCGAGAATTTCCTTATGGCAGGCGAGGCATTGGGCGTTGGTCGCCGTATCGATATCCGGTTTGAAATGAAGCGGGTGCCAGCGTGCCTTTTCGTAATCCGTAATTTTTGCGAGGGCGGCAATCGCTGCGGCGGCTTCGGGAGTCTGCGGCGGCTCTTCTGCCACGGGCGTCGCGACAGCTGCCGCGCTCTCTGCCGGAGCCGATGATGGTGCAGCTGTTGGAGCCGCGGCTTCAGCGGGAGCCGGTGCCACCTGCGCCACTGCAGCGGCCGGTTGCGCGGTTGCGGGATCGGCCTCGACAGTCGTCGCTGACGGCCAGAACATCAGGGCCGCCAAACCGGCGTAGCCGAGCGCGATAGCGGCACGGATGTCGCTTCGCCCAAAAAACTCGTTGCCCTGCCCCTTGGACATCCGCGCATCTCCCCAACGTCCATGCGTCATGCCGGCCATTGAATCGATCCGGCATCATATCGATGGAGGAGGGCACTCCCTCGAGAATGCCCGTCCTCCAATTCTCGAACTTACTTTTTCTCGGCCGGTTTGTCGGTGTTTGCCTTGTCACCCGACATGCCGGACATGCCTTCCGGATTCTTGGTCCATTCCGCACAGGTCCAACCAGGACCGGGGCTGCCGGCCATGCCGCTCATTCCGGACATGCCGCCCATTCCGGACATGCCGCCCATTCCGGACATACCGCCCATGCCGCCCATACCCGACATGCCATCCTGTGCCGCAACCCACTTCGTGCACGTGTAGCCGGCGCGATCACCCGCCATGCCGCTCATGCCGGACATGCCTTCCATACCGGACATGCCTTTCTGATCCGCCTTCTCCGCAGCGATTGCTCCAGACAACGATCCGCCGACCGCGATCATCGCCCACGAGATCATCGTCATCATACGTTTGGACATGGTCTTGACCCCTTTTTCCTCAAGCGGCACGGACCGACCGGTAGTTCTGGCCGTGCGCCTTCAAATCCCCGGCGACGTGACGGCTCGCCGAACCGTGTTGGCATCGCTCTGTACGAGGAGGCCTTGGTGTTCCCGGACCCTCAGTTACCGGAGGGTCCGGGACGTATTCCTTCGAGGGCCTAGCAACGCTCAGGCATTGCTGAGGCAGCGGGCATTACTTGTTGCCCGACATGCCACCCATGCCACCCATGCCGCCCATGCCCGACATGCCACCCATGCCGCCCATGCCCGACATGCC